>Ga0208130_1000063_pt1 | contig 55362 bp, 50 predicted proteins | sample ETNtaG_31_FD_185771 | JGI IMG/M metagenome (GOLD analysis project Ga0208130, IMG submission 185771) | Marine microbial and viral communities from oxygen minimum zone, Eastern Pacific Ocean - ETNP201310SV78 (SPAdes) (version 2) | ecosystem: Environmental > Aquatic > Marine > Oceanic ... | reverse complement strand
GTAATAGTTTTTTTCACGTAATTGATAGTAAACTAATTAGAGATTAAAAATTTTTTTGGTGTTGTACCGAACTTGTTTTTAAATGCACTAATAAAATGACTAGATGTACTGTAGCCTAGATGAATAGCTACTTCATTTACATTATAATTTTTTGAAGTTAACATTTGACTAGCAACATTCATTTTATGTTCTAATAAATAACCGTATACAGTGTTTCCATACACTTTTTTAAATCCTTCTTTTAAATTTTTAACTGAAATTTCAACTTCTTTGGCAAGGTCATTTAATGATGGAGGGTTAGTCATTCTTTCAATAATAATTTCCTTAGCATATCTTATTTTTTTTACATTATTGTCGTCAGATAAAAAAGGACACATATCAATATTAGGGTCTGTAGATGGATTAAAATATACACTCAATAGTTCAAAAACTTTACCCTTTAAATAAAGTGATTTTACATTGTTCCCTACTTTCTCATTTAATAGTTGATTTAAAATGGCAAGCATAGAAGGAGAGAGTGGTTTGTCTTTATAAAATTTCTTATTAATATTACTTTCACTTAAAAAAGGGATTGTTTCTGAATCTTTTGAAAATAATCCGTGCAGTTTTTCAATACTAATTAATAAACTAATGAGTCTTGATTCTTTTTCAATTCTAACATCAACAGGAAGAGGTGTTATTGGGTTGTACAACAATATTGATATTTCATTTTTAAGAGGAAGACAATAACTTCCTTTATTGTAAATGAAATTACATTCACCTTTGAGACAAAAATGAAATTGAATAAAATTGGTTTGTGTTTCGAAATAAATTGATTTAGTTTCTTTATCAAGATTTGAAAACTTAAACAATATTAAATCATCATCAATCTTATAATTATTTTGAGAGTTTATTTCGATATTCTTCATTTATAAAAATAAAAATCAATAAATGTGCCTCTTTAAGAGTTGCTAAAATTACAACTTTTTTGAATGTAGTAATTTGAATCATTAACATTACAATAATTCATTGTTTTTTTCTATCTTAAAATATGTTAAAATATCTTCTGTTAATCTTCTTTTCAATTTCATTTAATTTAAATTCTCAAAAACTATCTAATACTGATTCTATTGCTATTGTAAAAGTAATGGACTTGCAAAAAGATTCCTGGAATAATAATGATATAAATGAATTTATGAATGGTTATTTAAATTATGAAAAACTAGTTTTTTCAGGTAAAAATGGACCAGTATATGGATGGGATAACATTAAAAAAAGATATTTAAATGCTTACTCTAGCAAAGAAGAAATGGGAGAATTATCTTTTGAAATTGATAATATTTTTATGATTGATTATAACTCTGCAATTCTAATTGGAAAATTTTTTCTTAAAAGAATAGTTGGTGATTTATCTGGTCATTTCACATTAGTTTTTAAAAAAGTTAACAATAAGTGGTTTATTATAAGTGACCACACTTCTTAAGTATGAAAAGAAATATTTTAATTACCTTATTTTTTTGTCAAATATTAATTTCTCAAAATAATTGGGATAATCTAATCCATGAAGATCTGTCCAACTGGGAAATAAAGCAAGGTTCGGCTGAATTTGAATTAAATGATGGAGTTATTTCATCTGTATCAATATTAAATTCACCAAGCACATATCTTGGAACAAAGGACTTTTATTCTGATTTTATTTTAGAATTTGAAGTTTTTGTTGATAAAGGTCTTAACTCCGGAGTTCAGTTTAGAAGTTTGATTAATGAAAATGCTAATAAATCAAATAAAGTATATGGGTATCAATGTGAATTAGATACTGATGAGTACAGACGATGGTCTGGAGGTATTTATGATCAATCAAGAAGAGGATTGTTTTTGTATCCAATCACATACAGTGATGAAAGTAGAAATTCATTTAAAAATAATCAATGGAATAAGTTTAGAATTGAAGCTGTTGGAAACTCAGTTAAAACATGGATTAATGGAGTTCAGTGTTCATACCTAATCGATGATACTTCTAAAAAAGGTTTTATTGCTCTTCAAATTCATAGCATTAACAAAGACGAAAATATTGGAAAAAAAGTTATGTGGAAAAATATAAGAATTTTAACATCTGATATTGAAAATAATTTATGGAGAAATCAATCTCATGTAAGAATTATAAATAATATTGATAATTTTTTAAGTGAGGAAGAAATTCATTATGGATGGAAGTTTCTTTTTGATGGTGAAACAAGTAATGGATGGAAGAGTGCAAATAAAAACTCTTTTCCTGATCGTGGTTGGGAAATTAATGATGGGATATTAAAGGTTTTAAAATCTGATGGTAGTGAATCAAATTTTGGAGGGGATATTGTTACCGTTGAGAGATTCTCAAATTTTGAATTAGAGCTTGATTTTAAAATTTCAAAGGGGGCTAATAGTGGAATTAAATACTTTGTGGATACTGAAAAATATAAAGTTAACGGATCTTCAATTGGTTTAGAATATCAAATTCTTGATGATTTCAATCATCCAGATGCTAACAAAGAAATCAGTGTTTATGAATCAAATGGAAAAAATCAAGTATTGACAAAAAAATATATTAAAACTAATAGAACAGTAGCATCCTTGTACGACTTGATTGAAGCAGAAAACTTAATGGAAAATAGATCTAAAAGACCAGTAAGACCAAACACATGGCATAGAGCCAGAATTATTTCAAAAAATGGTCATGTAGAACATTGGTTAGATAATATTAAGGTTCTAGAATACAATAGATTTTCTCAAATGTTTAAATCACTAATTAAGTATTCGAAGTATTCTAAATATGAAGAATTTGGTAGATTAAATGATGGTCACATACTCCTTCAAGATCATGGAGATGAAGTAAGTTTTAAGAATATTAAAATTAGAAAATTGCTATGAAAAAAAACAGAAGAAATTTTATCAAAAAAGCAATAATGTCTACAGTAGCATTAAGCTCATATAGTTTTGCAAATTCTTTATCAGCAAAATCCTATCGAAAAATAATTGGATCTAATGATAGAATTAATATTGCTGTACAGGGACTAGGAAGAAGGGGGCCTGGTTTACTATATAATGCTTTAAGCTGTGAAAATATTGAGTTAACATGTATTTCCGACGTAATGGATAAGCAAATTGAAAAAATATCAAAAGGATATTTTGAAAGAACAGGAAAAAAAGTAAATGTTGAAAAGAAATTTAATAAGATAATTGAAGATAAAGAATTAGATGCATTGATTATTGCCACTCCTGATCATTGGCATGCATATAGCGCATGTAAGGCAATGGATTATGGTAAGCATGTTTACTTAGAAAAACCCTGTAGTCACAATATGTTTGAAAATGAAATGTTAGTAAAATATCAAAAACATTATAATTTAAAAGTTCAAATGGGTAATCAACAAAGATCATCAAGGCAAACTGCCGATTTAATTGATAAATTAAGAAATGGAATTATAGGAGAAACCTACAAAGCTGAAGCTTATTACAATAACAATAGACCCAAAGTTCCAAATCAAAGAATTACAGCTATACCATCTGGTCTTGATTGGGAGGAGTTTCAAGGTCCAGCACCAAGAAGAGCATACACATATGATACTTGGGATTATAATTGGAGATGGTACGGATGGTTGTATGGTACAGGCGAAACAGGGAACAACGCAACACATGAATTAGATATAGCTCGCTGGGCTCTTAACGTAGAATTTCCATCATCAGTTAGTGTATACGCTGGTAAATACCATTTTATTGATGATGGTTGGACAATGTATGATACAATGGAAGCGAAATTTAAATTTCCAGGGGATAAAACAATTACATGGGATGGTCAGAGCAGAAATGCCTTTGAAAAAGAAAAAGAAGGTGGTAGGGGAACTAAAATTTGGGGATCTAATGGATCTGTGTTTGTAAATAGAAATGGATATAAAATTTTTAATCTTTCTGGTGAGAAAATATATGATAGCGATAATGATGAAAAGTTTAGTAATATAACTAGAAACATGACTCAATATCACTTTGAAAATTTCTTTAATTCAATAAGAAATGGTGAAAAGTTAACTTCTCCAATTGATGATGCAGCTGTTAGTCAAAGCATGACACATTATGCTAATATGGCTTATAGAACTGGAAAAAGTTTTGAAATAAATTCCCTTGATGGATCAATTAAAGATAATAAAGTAAAAAAAATATGGTCCAGAGAATATGAGAAAGGTTGGGAAATAAACAATGTCAGCTAGAATTAAGTGCTTCCAGTCTTTTAATCAATGGAGGATGAGAGTAATGTACGAATACATAAAATGGATGAGGATAAATATTAGATAAACTATCAACAGAAAGTTTTTTTAATGCTAATTCCAAATCCTTACCGCTATAAGTTTGTTTGGCAAATTTATCGGCTTCATATTCATTTTTTCTGCTTAAAATATTCATAAATACTCCAATTAAAAGTCCAATTGGGCTAAAAAGCATTGAAAAAACAATTAGACCTAGATGAAAACTTGTAATTTCTCCACCCAAAGAGTTAATCAGATTCGAACTATTTAAACACAATTCTAGTAAGTAGGTCATTAATCCAATTTGAATTATAGTTAAAACTAAGCCTTGAAAAATATGATTTTTCTTATAATGTCCAACTTCGTGAGCTAAGACAGCAACAAGTTCTTCTTCAGTATGTTTCTCCAACAAAGTATCAAACAAAGCAATAGTTTTTTTTGGACCTATTCCTGAAAAAAACGCATTGGCTTTGGTGGATCTTTTAGATCCATCAATTACAAAAATATTACTCAAGGAATAACCTATTTCTTTTGAGTAATTTTCAATTTTATTTTTTAAACTTCCATCTTCTAAAGGTGTTAATTTATTAAATAATGGTACGATTAAAGTTGTATAAAACATCTGTATAAATAAAGTGAAAAGAGATAAACCAAGCCAAAGATAAATCCAAAAACCATTATTTATTTTGCTATATAAAACTAAAGCTACATAAAGTAAAACACCACCTATTGTTAGTGATAAAAACATTCCTTTTAATTTATCTAAAACAAAGGTTTTTAATGTTGTTTTATTAAAACCAAACTTAGTTTCAATTGAAAAAGTTGAATAATATTGGAATGGAGTTGAAACTATTAGATTAAGCACATAAAAAGAAAGAAAAAATAGTGATGACTGAACAAATATATTTTGATAATTAATCATAAAATAATCACTTACTTTTCCATAAATACCAAGAACCAATAAAGAAATTGTAATTAAAAAACTTATTGTGGATGAAATAAAAGATAATTTACCATTAATTTTCTTGTATTCTTTTGCTTTTAGATACTTGTCTTTTTGATAAAAGTCTTTTAATGATTTAGGTATTTCATCTTTCCAATTTCTATCATTTAAATATTCAAGAAGAGTTGAAAAAATATAATTAAAAGCGATTAAAATCAATAAAATAATTAACCAGTTTTGTGATGTCATAATTCAAAAATAATTGATATAGTGGAGTCGGAGGGAATCGAACCCTCGTCCAAACGACTGAAATACTAGATTTCTACAAATTTAGTTTTCATTTGATTTTCGTTAGTATTCTTGCTGAAAACTACACAAATACTACTTATCTTCAATGAATTCAGATAATTAATGAAGAATTAATTATCCTATGTTAATTTAATGGTGTCTCTATGAAAAAATTATTAACAAAAATTATTTCGAGACATCTTGCATTCCTACCTTGTAGGACATGGCCAGACCTACTATAATTCAGTCATTAAGCAGCAAGAGCGTATTTATTTTCGCCATTTAAAAGTTTTAGTTGATATTAACGAGCTATAACTAATCGCTCGATTTGCTTACCAATATTACTAAATCGCTGTCAAATCCAGTCGACCCCAAAATTTCAATGAACAAAAATGTATGCAAAAGTAATAAATGCAATTAAATTGCATTTTTCAATTTAATTAATTTTTCAATTAAAGTTCTTAGCTGATCTAGTTTTAGCATATTTTTACCATCACTTTTTGCTTGAGAGGGATTATGGTGAGTTTCAATAAATATTCCATCTACACCAGAGGCAATTCCAGCTTTTGCAATTGTTTCAATTAATTCGGGTTGCCCACCTGTAACACCACTTGATTGATTGGGTTGTTGAAGTGAATGAGTTACATCTAAAACAACAGGAGCAAACTTCTTCATTTTTGGAATTGCTCTAAAGTCAACAACTAAGTCCTGGTAACCAAATGTACTTCCTCTTTCAGTTATAAGTATGTCATTGTTTCCAGAGTCTTTAATCTTTTGAACAGCAAAAGACATTGATTCGGGACTCATAAATTGACCTTTTTTTATATTTACAATTTTACCAGTTTTTGCTGCAGCAACAATCAAATCAGTTTGTCTTGCCAAAAATGCAGGTATTTGTAGAACATCAACGTAATCAGCAGCATATTCTGCATGTTCTATTTCATGAATATCAGTTGTGGTTGGTACTGAAAATTCATTAGCAACTTTTTTTAAAATTTCTAAAGCTTTTTGATCTCCAATTCCTGTAAAACTATCTAATCTGCTTCTATTTGCCTTTTTGAAACTCCCTTTGAAAACAAAATTTATTTCAAACTCTTTAGCAACATCATTAATCTCTTCGCATATTTTAAAAGCCATTTCTTCACTTTCAATAGCACATGGGCCAGCAATTAAGAAAAAAGATTTTGTATTTGTAATTAATTCATTAAGATTAAACATCTTTTGCAAATATTATGTTTTTTTTGATAATTCAAATAATCTATCATCCTCTATTCTGATTGTTTTTTTAGGATTTTTAGAAATCAGCTCATAATCATGCGTTGCCATTATAATTGATGTTCCATTTAAATTAATAGAGTTTAATATATTCATTATTTCCATGCTTGTCGCAGGATCTAAGTTTCCTGTTGGTTCATCAGCTAAAACCAATTTCGGGTTATTTAATAATGCTCTTGCAATACTTACTCTTTGTTTTTCTCCTCCTGAAAGTTCATGTGGATATCTATTTGAGTAATCATTCATTTTTACTTTTTCTAGAACATTATCGATTCTTTCTTCGATTTTTGGTTTGTTTTTCCACTCTGTTGCCTTTAAAACAAATTCTAAATTCTTTGCAACTGATCTATCTGGTAATAATTTGAAATCTTGAAAAATAACACCAATTTTTCTTCTTAAAAAAGGTATTTCTTTTCTTTTAATAGTGGTTAAATTATATTCAAGTACTCTGGCCTCACCATTGTTAATAGGCATGTCTGCATATATGGTTCTCAAAATACTACTTTTACCACTTCCAGTTTTTCCAATTAGGTAAATAAAATCTTTTTCTTCGACAGATAGATTAATATTGTTAAGATTTTTTTTATCATTTATTTTAATTTTTACGTTATCGAAGTGTATAATTTTTTCCATTAGAATTATTACGTAAAGTTATTAATTCATTTATTAATTCAGTTTTTTTTTAACAATTCTAAAAAATATTGTTATAAGTATAATTAAATCTAATATATATGGAAATAATTAATCATATTTGCCAAAAAATTTTATGTGCGGAATTGTTTGTGCTCTAAATATTAATCAAGATTCTTCCAAAATGAGAAATCATGTTTTGGAAATGTCAAAAAAATTAAGACATAGAGGTCCTGATTGGAATGGTATTTATTGTGACGATAATGTTATTCTTGCACACGAACGACTAGCTATTGTAGATCCAAAGTCTGGAAAACAACCTTTGTTCAGTAAAGATCAAAGATATATTTTGGCTGCAAATGGAGAAATTTATAATCATAAACAACTTAGATTACTAACACAAGATTATGAATATCAAACTAACTCTGATTGTGAAGTAATTATATCGTTGTTTGATAAATACAGAGAGGGTTTTGTTGATAAAATGAATGGAATCTTTGGTTTTGTTGTATATGATCAAAAAGAAAATGAATTTTTTATAGCAAGAGATCACATGGGAATTATTCCACTATATATTGGCTGGGATAAAAATAAAACCTTATATGTTTCATCAGAATTAAAAGCTCTTGAAGGAACATGTAATAAAATTGAAGTATTTCCACCTGGTCATTTTATGTCAAGTAAGGATTTGAAATATGAAAAGTGGTATAACAGATCCTGGATAAACTATGATAATGTTAAATCTAATAAGACCAGTTTAGATGATTTAAAAGAAGGTTTAGAGAATGCTGTTCATCGTCAGCTTATGAGTGATGTTCCATATGGTGTTCTTCTGTCAGGTGGATTAGATTCATCAATTACTTCTGCATTAGCAAAGAAGTTTTCTAAAAACAGAATTGAAAATGATGATAAATCAGAAGCTTGGTATCCGCAATTACATTCTTTTTCAGTTGGCTTAGAAGGATCACCTGACTTAAAAGCAGCTAAATTAGTCTCTGAACATATCGGATCAATTCATCATGAAATTACTTTTACAGTCCAAGAAGGTTTGGATGCTATTAGGGATGTAATATATCATATAGAAACCTATGATGTAACAACAGTGAGAGCTTCAACTCCAATGTATTTAATGGCAAGAGTCATTAAGTCAATGGGAATTAAAATGGTTCTTTCAGGTGAGGGTGCTGATGAGTTATTTGGTGGGTATCTGTATTTTCATAAAGCTCCAAATCCTGAAGAATTTCATAAAGAAACTGTTAGAAAGCTTGAAAAACTATATCAATATGATTGTCTAAGAGCAAATAAATCACTAGCTGCATGGGGTATTGAAGGAAGAGTTCCGTTCTTAGATAAAGAATTTATTGATATAGCCATGAAAATAAATCCTGCAGACAAGATGATCACGAGTGAAAGAATGGAAAAATGGGTAGTTAGAAAATCGTTTGAAGATTATCTTCCAAAAGAGGTGGCTTGGAGACAAAAAGAGCAGTTTAGCGATGGAGTTGGTTATAGTTGGATTGATAGTTTAAAAGAATTAGTAGATAATGAAGTAAGCGACAAAATGTTTGAAAATGCATCTGAAAGATTTCCTTTCCAAACACCTCAAAATAAGGAAGAGTATTTTTATAGATCTATTTTTGAATCACATTTTCCTTCACAAGCTGCAGCTGAAACAGTTCCATCTGTACCCTCAGTTGCTTGCAGTACTCCCATCGCTCTAGAGTGGGATAAATCGTTTAAAAATTTAAACGATCCATCAGGCAGATCTGTATTAAATGTACACAAAGATTCTTATTAGAAAATTCTCTTAGAAATTGTTAATAACTTAGGGGTATTCTTCCCTGTTAAACCTCAGTTTTTATACCCTTTTAAGGTATATTTGCAATAGGTACAACTAATTATAAAAAAAAATAATGAGTAAAGAACAAAATCAGCAGTATTCTGCGGATAGTATTCAGGCCTTAGAGGGCATGGAACATGTTAGAAAAAGACCTTCAATGTATATTGGAGATGTTGGTGTAAGAGGACTTCATCATTTAGTTTATGAAGTGGTAGATAATTCCATTGATGAAGCCATGGCAGGGCATTGTTCTAAAATATCAGTTATTATTAATGAAGACGATTCTATTTCAGTTGAAGATGATGGTAGGGGTATCCCTGTTGGTATTCACCAAAAAGAAGGTGTTTCAGCTCTAGAGGTTGTAATGACAAAAATTGGTGCAGGAGGTAAATTTGATAAAGACTCGTACAAGGTTTCAGGTGGATTACATGGAGTTGGAGTTTCAGTTGTGAATGCACTTTCCGATCACTTAACAGCTGTTGTTCACAGAGATGGTAAAGTATGGCAACAGGAATATGAGAAAGGAAAAACATTATATCCTGTAAAAGAGGTTGGTAAAACTGATAAAACAGGTACGATTGTAACTTTTAAGCCTGATTTATCAATTTTTAAGGATGTTGAAAAATATAATTATGATACTCTCGCTAACAGAATGAGAGAATTATCATTTTTAAATAAAGGAATACATATTTCACTAACTGATGAAAGAAAAAAAGTTGATGGAGAATTTTTAAATGAAGAATTTCATTCTGAAGAAGGACTAAAAGAATTTATAAAATTTCTTGATGAAAATCGTGAACCATTAATTCCTGAGGTTATTGCAATTGAAGGAGAAAAAAATGATATACCTGTTGAAATTGCTATGGTATACAACTCTTCATTTAATGAAAATATCCACTCATATGTTAATAATATTAATACTCATGAAGGAGGGACACATTTGTCAGGTTTTAGAAGAGGTTTAACATCAACTTTAAAAAAGTATGCTGATTCTTCAGGTCTTTTAGATAAAGTAAAAGTAGAAATTGCTGGTGATGATTTCAGAGAAGGATTGACAGCAATTATTTCAGTTAAAGTTGCTGAGCCACAATTTGAAGGACAAACAAAAACTAAATTAGGTAACAAAGAAGTTACTTCAGCCGTCTCTCAGGCTGTTTCTGAGATGCTTGAAAACTATTTAGAGGAACATCCGTCTGAAGCAAAAATGATTGTTGATAAAGTGATTTTAGCAGCTCAAGCAAGACATGCTGCTAGAAAAGCAAGAGAAATGGTTCAGAGAAAAACTGTAATGGGAGGAGGAGGTTTACCTGGTAAATTATCCGATTGCTCTGAGCAAGATCCTGCATTATGTGAAATATTTTTAGTAGAGGGTGATTCTGCCGGTGGAACTGCTAAGCAAGGTAGAGATAGAAATTTTCAAGCTATTCTTCCCTTGAGAGGTAAAATTTTAAATGTTGAAAAAGCCATGCAACATAAAGTTTTTGAGAATCAAGAAATAATAAACATATATACAGCTTTAGGTGTTACAGTTGGTACAGAAGAAGATAGTAAAGCATTAAATCTTGAAAAATTAAGATATCATAAAATTGTAATTATGTGTGATGCTGATGTTGATGGTAGTCATATATCAACGCTTATTTTAACTTTTTTCTTTAGATATATGAGGGAATTAGTAGAAAATGGACATGTATATATTGCAACACCACCTCTTTATTTAGTTAAAAGAGGTAGTAAAAAAGAATATGCATGGAATGATGATGATAGAGATAAATTACTTGAATCTTTTGGTAATGGAGCTTCTATTCAAAGATACAAAGGTCTTGGTGAAATGAATGCAATTCAACTTTGGGATACAACTATGAACCCAGAGTCAAGAACATTTAGAAAAGTTACAATTGAAAATGCTGGTGAAGCAGATAGAGTTTTTTCTATGCTTATGGGTGAAGATGTTCCACCTAGGAGAGAATTTATTGAAAAGAATGCTACTTACGCTAATATTGACGCTTAAATTATACTAATATGAAAGTAACTATTGTAGGTGCCGGAAATGTAGGAGCTACAGCTGCTGATGTTATAGCCTCAAGATCAATAGCAAGTGAAGTTGTATTGTTAGATATTAAAGAAGGTTTTGCTGAGGGTAAAGCTTTAGATATTATGCAAACTGCAACTACACGAGGTTTTAATACCAGAGTTGTTGGTACAACATCAGATTATTCCAAAACATCTAATTCTGATGTTGTTGTTATTACTTCAGGAATACCTAGAAAACCAGGAATGACACGTGAAGAATTAATTGGAATAAACGCTAAAATTGTTAAAGATGTTACTAAAAATATTTTAGAACATTCAAATAATCCAATTATTATAATTGTGTCAAATCCAATGGATTCTATGACTTATCTTGCTCTAAAATCATCTGGTTTAAATAAAAATAGAATAATTGGAATGGGAGGTGCCCTTGATAGTTCAAGATTTAAAACATATATATCACTAGCTTTAAATAAACCAGCAAATGATATTCATGCAATGGTTATAGGTGGTCATGGAGATACAACAATGATTCCATTATCAAGATTTGCAAAGTATAATGGTTTGTCATTGTCAAACTTTTTAAGTGAAAGTAAAATTGAAGAAGTTGTTAAATCAACAATGGTTGGAGGGGCAACCTTAACAAAGCTTTTGGGAACTTCAGCGTGGTATGCTCCTGGATCATCAATTGCATATGTTGTTGATTCTGTGTTAAATGATCATAATAGAATAATTCCAAGTTCTGTTTATTTAGATGGAGAGTATGGATTTTCTGATATATGTATTGGTGTACCTTGTGTAATAGGTAAAAATGGTGTTGAAAAAATAATTTCACTTGATTTAAATAATGAAGAAAAATCAATTTTTTCCAAAAGTGTCGATGCGGTTAAGTCAATGAATGAATCTCTTAATGATCATCTCTGATATTTTATAAACTATCATTATTTTGTTTCTGATGTTCTAAATCATATATTTGCTTGCCAAAAAAATTAAATTATGCATAAAAATGGTCTTGTAAAGTTTATTGCTATTCTTTTTACTTTTATCAGTATTCTTCAAATATCATATACATATGTTGTTAGTAAAGTTGAAAAGGATGCTGAAAATTATGCTATATCTAAAATTGATTCTGAGGAAAGAGATTTTATAATTAAAAGAGAACAAGCACAAAGATCATATTTAGATTCTGTTGCTGATATAACAATTTTTGGTTTTACGTCTTACAAAGGAGCAAAGACAAAGGAATTAAATAAAGGACTTGACCTTAAAGGAGGAATAAATGTAATCTTACAAATATCTGTCAGAGATATTTTAAAAGGTTTAGCTGAAGACACTAATGATCCAGCTTTCAACAGAGCTATTGACAGAGCTGATGAGTTACAAAAAAGCTCTAATGACACATATGTTGAATCATTTTTTATAGCATTTGAGGAGGATGATTCTAACAGACTTGCATCTCCAGATGTTTTCGCAAATAGAACACTAAGTGATGAGATTAATTTTGAAATGAATAATAATGAAGTAAAACCTATTATTCGTAGAAAAATTGACGAATCCATTACTTCTGCTTTTGAAGTTTTAAGGAAAAGAATTGATAAATTTGGTGTTACTCAACCTAACATCCAAAGGCTGGGAAATTCTGGTAGAATTCTTGTTGAATTACCTGGAGCTAAAGATGTAGATAGAGTAAAAAAATTACTGCAAAGTACTGCTCAATTAGAATTTTGGACATCCGAAAAAAATCAAGAATTTTTTACATTTTTATCCCAAGCTAATCAAGTTATTAAAGATTCTTTCGAAGAAGATGTTGAGGAAGAAAATAAAACAACATCTGAAATTGATGATTTACTTGCTGATGTAGAAGTTAAATCTGATTCATTAAGTCTTGAAAGAAATCCTCTTCTTGATCTAATAGTCAATACAGGTTTCCAAGGTGGACCCGTACTGGCTCAATTTAATGTTAAAGATCAAAATACTGTAGACTCTTATTTAAATGACCCTAAAGTTAGACAGCTTTTACCATCGTCTAAAAGATTTACTAAATTTTTATGGGGATTACCAGATCCAGAAACAAATATTGTTGAACTTTTTGTACTTAAGTCCAATAGAAACGATGTACCTCCTCTAAGTGGAAGTGTTGTAATTGATGCAGCTCAATCTTATGACCAATTTGCTAACCCAGCTGTTACAATGCAAATGAATGGAAAAGGATCAAAAATCTGGGAGGATCTTACTGACCAAGCTTACAAAAATAATAGTAACATTGCCATAGTTTTAGATGAAATTGTTTACTCAGCTCCTGGTGTTTCTAGTGGTCCAATTTCTGGTGGTAGATCAGAAATTACCGGTGATTTTTCTTTGAATGAAGCTATTGATTTAGCAAATGTTTTAAGAGCAGGTAAATTACCTGCTTCTGCTGATATTATTCAATCTGAAGTAGTTGGACCATCACTAGGTAAGGAATCTATTGATAAGGGTATTAATTCATTTTTAATTGCATTAGTTTTAGTTCTTGTTTGGATGATATTCTACTATGGAAGAGCTGGTATTTATGCTGATGTTGCTTTAGTTTTAAATATTGTATTAATATTTGGATTTTTATCTGGTTTAGGAGCTGTATTAACTTTGCCTGGCATAGCTGGTATTGTTTTGACAATTGGTATGTCTGTTGATGCTAATGTTCTGATTTTTGAGAGAGTTAGAGAAGAGTTATATAGAGATAAAGGTTTAAAACAATCTATCTCAGATGGTTTTAGTAATGCGCTATCTTCAATTTTAGATGCAAATATAACTACTGGTCTTACCGCACTAATTCTATTTATATTTGGTTCTGGCCCTATAAAAGGTTTTGCAACAACACTACTAATTGGAATAATAACATCTTTATTTACGGCTATTTTTATAACTAGAATGTTAGTTGAAAGACATATTTCATCCAACAAAGATTTAGCCTTTTCATCATCACTAACTAAAAATTTATTTAGAAATCTTTCAATAAGCTTTTTATCTAAGAGAAAAATATCATATTTAGTTTCAGGAACTTTAATTTTCATTGCTCTAGGGTCATTATTTACAAGAGGGCTTAACCAGGGTGTTGATTTTGTAGGAGGTAGATCATATGTTGTTAGGTTTGTAGAACCTGTCCCTCAAGAAGAGATACAAAGCAAATTAGTAGCTACTTTGGGTAATGCTGAGGTTAAAACTTTTGGATCTGAAAATCAATTAAAAATTACTTCTAATTATAAAGTTGATGATACATCAACATCTGTCGATGATGAAATACATCAAATTTTATATTCAGGTCTTTCTGAATATATTGGTGATATAACTATAGATGATTTTGTAAACGGAAATGAAGATAAACAAATTGGAATTATGTCATCATTTGGGGTTGGTCCAACAATCGCTGACGATATTAAAAAGAACTCCTTTCTTGCAGTTTTTGGATCTTTGATAATAGTGTTTCTTTACATACTCTTTAGATTTAAAAATTGGCAATTTTCTTTAGGAGCAGTTTCCGCAGTATTTCATGATGTTATGGTTGTTTTAGGTATATTTTCTATTACCTATACTTTTATGCCTTTTGACATGGAAATTAATCAAGCATTCATTGCTGCTGTTCTGACAGTTATTGGTTATTCTTTAAATGATACCGTGGTTGTTTTTGATAGAATTAGAGAATATAGAAATATTCATAAATCTTGGGAGGTTACAAAGATTGTAAACAGTGCTTTAAATAGCACTTTAAGTAGAACATTGAATACGTCATTTACAACTTTAGTTGTTCTTGTTTCTATTTTTCTTTTTGGAGGTGAATCAATTAGAGGGTTTATGTTTGCATTAATTGTTGGTGTTCTTGTCGGTACTTATTCATCTGTATTTGTGGCTACACCAATTATGTTTGACACTTTAAAGAAAAAATTTACTTCTTAAAGTTTATTAAGGAATTTCTTACATTTTTATTTTTGTCCAAAAGATCTTGAGCTTCCTGCCGTGATATTTTAAGTTCATTTATGAGCATTTTTTCAGCTCTGTCTACTAATTTGTTGTTTGATAATTGCATGTCAACCATTTTATTGCCCAAGACTCTTCCCAATCTAATCATAAGAGTTGTAGATATCATATTTAATACTAGCTTTTGAGCTGTGCCAGATTTCATTCTTGTACTTCCTGTTACAAATTCTGGTCCTACTATGATTTCGATAGGTATTTCAGATACTTTTGAAAGAGGAGAACCTAAGTTGCATGTAATACAACCTGTAAGAATTCCTTCGGAATTACATTTTTGAATAGTTGAAACAACATATGGTGTGGTTCCAGATGCAGCAATCCCTATAACAGAATCATTATTAGTTATATTATATTTTTTTAAATCGTGCCATCCTTGAGATAAACTGTCTTCGGCAAATTCTTGTGATTTTCTTATGGCTTTGTCCCCTCCAGCTATTAAACCAATAACTAAATCATCCGAAACACCAAAAGTTGGGGGACATTCTGAAGCATCTAAAATACCTAATCTACCACTGGTGCCAGCTCCAATATAGAAAAGTCTACCGCCTCTTTTCATTCTAGGCTCAATGCTTTTAATAAGTTTTGCTATATCATTTAGTTTTTTTTGTACAGCAATCGCTACTTTCTGATCTTCTTCATTTATAGATGAAATAATTTCACTAACAGATTTTTTTTCTAAATCATTGTGATTTGAAGCTTGTTCTGTTATTTTATTAAATTTCATAATGTTTTAACAAAATAAATAAATTAAAGTCAATACTAATAATTAGTCGATATTAATATCTTTTAACGTGTAAGTATCAAACTCACAAACCTTGAAATATCCAAATGGGTTTAAATCTTCGTTGTTAACACAATAAATATTTCCTTTAATAGATGATGGGGCAGTAGAGAAAGGACCATTTTGAGTATTAGTCTGAATGACAATTTGAATCATAAATTTAAAATAATCAAAATCAATACCTTCCATTTTAATATTTAATTCATTGTTTTTTATCTTTTTCTTATTGATGAAATATGAAAAAGAAAATTCATTTCCATCAATATACAAGTCTCTTGCTGGTTGTAAATTTCCTTCACCAAATTCAAATAAATAATAATTTTCTTCGTTTTTAAGATCAGTAAATGTTGTAATTATTTCAATTTCTTCATCATTTAAAGATTCCCTTTCACCTTGTTTAACACTTGTTATTGGCGGAGAGCTTGTTAGTGTTTCTTTACTTCTATAGTGATTGTTATTGTGAAAAATATTTAATTCATATTCGCTGTTATCAAGGATGTTATCAATTTCAGTGTAGTAATGATTTTCTTTCAAATATTTAAGTTCATATTCATTGTTTGTACTTAATTCTTTTATAACAACCTTAGCATTTTCAATAAAATTAATTTCATTGTCAAAATAACTTGAAGTTTCACTGATAATAACTTTAGCATAGCCATCTTTTTTACTTATATGCTTATTTATTTTTGCATCCACAACAATTCTTTTTTCTGTAAATTCTAAATCTAGATCTATAACTTTTTCACAGCTAACTAGTGTGAAAAAGAAGATGATTGGAAATAAATATTTTTTCATTAGAAATTAAAATTATAGGTTACTGATGGAACTATTCCAAATATTGAAATTTGTACTGCTTCATTTCTTAATGTTTCATCATTTTTTCTAAATAATATTGAAGAAGCGTTATCTCTATTATATAAATTGTAAATGCCAAAAACCCATTCACTTTTTAGTTTTCTGTTTTTATTCTTTTTTGGTAATAAATTTAAGCTTATATCTAACCTGTGATAATTAGGTAATCTGTTGGAGTTTCTTAAGCCGTAGTTTGGAATACTGAGATTCATGTACTGGTATTGAGCATTAGGATAGTTTGTAGGCTGACCTGTTTGATATATAAAATTAGTGTTGAGAGTTAGCTTTTCATTTATTTTAAATTTTGAATTTATACTTATGTCATGAGTTTTATCATAAGGTGATAAATACCATTCTCCATTATTAATTCCAGGGCCAATATTATTTAATCCTGGTGTTTTTTGTTCAGATTTTGAAAGAGTGTAAGATATCCAAAATTGATTTCTACCCTTATTTTTTTTTAATAATAGTTCAAGACCGTAAGCTCTTGCTTTGCCTTTAAGTAAAGTTCTTTCAATATCATTATTAGCTACCAAATCAGCTCCATCAATATAATCTAATCTGTTTTTAATTTTTTTATAAAATATTTCAGACTCTAATTTGAATTCTTTGATATTTTTATAGTATCCAACTGCAAATTGATCAAGTTTCTGAGGGTCAATATATGGTCCAGATGGTGTCCAAATATCTAAAGGTTGAGGGGAATTAGTATTAGAAATTAAATGTATGTATTGATTTAATCTATTGTAACTAAACTTGAAACTGTCGTTATTTCTATTAAATGATAAATTAAATCTAGGTTCTAAATTATTAAATGTTTTAAAAACATTATTTTCAGAGAAATAGTTATTTGTTAATGGTTCAGCACCATTATAAATTTCTAAAACTGGATCATAAATTACAGGACTATCATTTAAATATGTTTTCAGCCCAGTTTGACTCAGCCTTATAAATTGATTTATTCTTAAACCATACCTTAGTGATAATTTGTTACTTATGCTATGAATAACATCAAAATAGGCTGCATTTTCAAAAGCAAATTTTTTATTTAAAGTCGACTCATTTATTCCTGAATCTTCAGTTAAAGGAAAGATTTTTCCAGGTCTAAAATCATAGTAAATAATATTTGTACCAAAATTAAATTGAAGGTTATTCGAAAAATAGTTTTTTAGATCAAATTTTAGATTCAGATTTTTGATTCCTGATTTCCAATCAAATCCTACAAAGTTTAATTGTAAACCATAATAATAATCACTGTAGATAATTGAGGTATTGCTAAATGTTTTTTCATTAATTAAATGATTCCATCTTAAATTAAATGTAGTATTTCCATAAGAAACAAGGAAGGTGTTATCAAGTTTAAAAAGATCTCTACCAAAGTATCCAGAGAAGTATAGCTTATTTTTATTATCAATTATAAAATTGGATTTAGTATTAATATCATAGAAATATGCAGAATTATTAATATCACTAAATTTTAAAAAAAGGTGTGCATAAGTTCCTCTAGATGCAACTAAAAAAGAACTTTTTTCTTTTTGAATTGGCCCTTCAATTAAAAATCTACTTGAAATTACACCAACCCCTCCATTATACTTAAGTTCTTTTTTATTTCCATCTTTTTGATAAACATCTAGAACTGATGATATTCTTCCTCCGTACGATGCTGGAATACCACCTTTAAATAATTTAACTTCTTTTATTGCATCAGAGTTAAAAACAGAAAATAAACCAAAAAGATGAGATGAGTTATAAATTATAGCTTCATCAAATAAAATTAAGTTTTGATCTGCTGCACCACCTCTAACATTAAATCCTGATGCACCTTCTCCTGCATTACTAACACCTGGTAATAATTGTATGGTTTTTAATAAGTCAGATTCACCAAATACAACAGGTGTTTGTTTAATAGTTTGGCCAGAAATTCTATTTAAACTTAAAATGGGTTTATCAATATCTGTATCTTCAATATTTTTTATTACAATTACTTCATTTAATTCCTCTAGCTCCTCGGCCAGCATTATATTTAGTGAAATGTTTTTATTTATTGATATAAGTTTTTTGTTTTCTTTATATCCAAGGATGCTAAAAATAACCTCATAATTACCTTCAGAAATTGTAATTGAATAGAATCCGTAAGAATTTGAAATTGTACCAGTGTTTAATTCTGGAATGATAACATTTGCACCAATTATAACTTCTTCACTAGATTCATCAAGAATGTAACCACTTAATGTGTAATTGTTTTGAGAAAAAGATATAGATAAGAAAAGTAGTATAAAGACAGTTAGGATTAATCTAATCACATAAATTAAGTCCCAAAAATAATGCCAACAACAGAGAAAATAGTAGGATATGAGATCAAAAAGTTATAAAATCAGTTCATTTTAGAATCTAAATTCTCTTTAATAGAATCTAAAAATTCTTGTGTGCTTAAGTAGTGTTGTCTTTTTAAATTACTTCCATGAATCAGAAGAGCTAAATCTTTAGTCATTTTACCTGATTCAACAGTTTCAATACATACTTTTTCTAATAAGTTACAGAAAATTAAAAGTTCGTTATTAGAGTCAAGCTCTGCTCTGTGAATTAACCCTCTAGTCCATGCAAATATTGATGCAATTGGGTTTGTAGATGTTTCTTTGCCTTGTTGGTGCAATCTATAATGACGTGTAACTGTACCATGTGCAGCTTCTGCTTCCATAGTTTTACCATCAGGAGTAAGTAGTGTAGAGGTCATTAATCCTAAGGATCCAAAACCTTGCGCTACTGTATCTGATTGTACATCACCATCATAATTCTTACATGCCCAAACAAAACCACCTTCCCACTTCATTGCGGCAGCTACCATATCATCAATCAATCTGTGTTCATAAGTAATACCTAACTCATTAAATTTATCTTTAAACTCATTTTCAAATACTTCATGAAAAATATCCTTAAATCTTCCATCATAAGCTTTTAAAATTGTGTTTTTTGTAGATAAGTATAATGGCCATTTCTTTGAAACAGCTCTATTCATACAAGATCTTGCAAAACCATATATAGATGAATCAATGTTATACATTCCCATAGCGATTCCATCTTCTTCAAAATTGTATATTTCCCATGACTTTGATTCATCACCATTTTCTGGGGTAAAGGTCATGGTAAGTTTACCCTTTCCATGAGTAACAAAATCTGTTGCTCTGTATTGGTCCCCGAACGCATGTCTTCCAATACAAATAGGTTTGATCCATCCCTGAACGTATCGAGGAATATTTTTCATGATGATTGGTTCACGAAAAACGGTACCTCCAATTATATTCCTTATGGTACCGTTAGGAGATTTCCACATTTTCTTTAATGTGTACTCTTTTACTCTTTGCTCATCAGGCGTAATGGTTGCACATTTAATACCGACATTGTATTTTTTTATTGCTTCTGCAGCTTCTACAGTAACCTGATCGTCTGTAAAATCTCTATGTTTTAAACCTAAATCAAAGTATTTAATATCTAAATCAATGTATGGTAAGATTAATTTCTGTTTTATAAAATCCCAAATTATTCGGGTCATTTCATCCCCATCGAGTTCTACAACAGGATTAATTACTTTAATTTTTGACATGAATTATTTTTTAATCTCTTTAATTCTAGCTTTTTTACCTCTCAATTCTTTGAAATAATAAATCCTAGATCTTCTTACTTTACCTTTTTTATTTAATTCAATTTTCTTGATGGAAGGTAAATTGATAGGAAAAATTCTTTCGATACCCACAGTTCCAGACATTTTTCTTACTGTAAAGGTTTTAGTCTTTCCAGTACCTTTAATTTGAATAACAACACCTTTAAAAAACTGTGTTCTTGTTTTCTGTCCTTCTTTAATTTCGTAATAAACTGTGATTGTATCTCCTGATTTGAATGATGGGAATTCATTTTGATTTATGAATTCATCTTGTACGTATTTTACTAAAGATTCCATTTTTTTGTATTTAAATGATTAACATACATATGCATCAGAGGTTAACCAACGGGTGGCAAACTTACATATTTTTTGTTTTTTAAAAAAATTATTTATTAAGTAAATCAGGTCTAATCTTTTTTGTTTTTTCTAAAGATTTTTTTTCTCTCCAATTCTCTATTTTCTTTTGATCTCCTGAGAGAAGTATTCCTGGAACTTTCATTTTGTTAAATGATGATGGTCTTGTATAAACTGGTGGCGCAAGAATATTGTCTTGAAAAGAATCTGTCAATGCAGAAGTTTCATCATTTAACACACCTGGGATTAATCGAACTATTGAATCACATAATACTGCAGCTGGAAGTTCACCACCAGATAATACATAATCACCAATAGAAATCTCCATTGTAACAAAATTATCTCTGATTCTTTGATCAATTCCTTTATAATGACCACAGATAATAATTAAATTCCCAGAAATTGATAGTTTATTACTTGTTTTTTGATCTAAAATTGGAGCATCCGGTGTCATAAATATTACTTCCGAATATTCATCTTGTTTTTTTAAAAAATTAATACAGTTGAAAATGGGTTCTATCATTAAGACCATTCCTGATCCACCTCCAAACTGATAGTCATCAATTTGTTTTTTTTTGGAAGAAGAATAATTTTTTAGATCATGAAAATTAATTTCAACAATTTTCTTTTCAACAGCTCTTTTCATTATTGATCCTGAAAAAGGACTTTCTAGTAATTCTGGTGTTGCGCTAATTATTTCAATTTTTTTCATCTATTTAGTCAAAAATTAGCCTTTCCTTTTCGCCATTAAGATCAATAAAAGTAATTTGATAAATATTTTCATTTTCAAATGAGCTCAACTCTGAAGTTGAATTGATTGGAGTTTCATTAATTTCTGAAAGAATATAACCCGCTCTAACACCCATTCTATAAAGAGTTCCATTTCTGTTAACAACTACAACAACTCCGTTTTCTATAGATTTTTCATCTAATATTTTTTTTGTTGCGTCCTTTAACTGCATTCCATAAAATTGAACATAAGTGCTTCTTTTGAGATTAACTTTTAATTTTTTTGGTATTCCTTTTCTGTCAATAACTACATCTAAGATATCTCCTGGTCTCTTTGAATTCAAGTAACCTGTCAAATCTGAAAATTTTTTAATATTGACATTATTAATTTTTGTTATTACATCCCCTTGCTTAATTCCCGCCAGATGTGCTCCCATACTTTCATCAGTACTATTTACATAAAAACCCTCTGTTATTGATAGTCCTAATTCATTTGACAACTCGGCATTAAGACTTTGGCCTGTAACACCTAATAGTCCTCTTTGAACATCGCCAAATTCAAGAATATCTTCGTAAATTTTTCTTGCTATGTTACTTGGTACGGCAAATGAATAACCAATAAAACCAGCATTATTACTTTGTATAGCAGTATTTATTCCAATTAAGTCACCATTAATATTTACAAGAGCTCCACCGCTATTTCCACTGTTTACAGCGGCATCAGTTTGAATAAAAGACTGATTCTTTGAATCGTAGTCATTCAAATCTCTAGATTTAGCACTTATTATTCCAGCAGTTACAGTTGATGTTAGATTAAAGGGGTTACCAACAGCTAAAACCCATTCTCCAATTTTTGTTTGATCAGAATCTGCAAATCTTATGTAGGGAAATGAATTATTTCCAGAAATTTTTAAAACGGCAATATCTGAGTTTTCATCACTACCTATAATTTCTGCAACAAAAGTTTTATTGTCGTTTGTAGTTATTTCAATTTCACTTGCATTTTCAATTACATGAAAGTTTGTTATAATATAACCATCACTCGAAACTATAACACCTGATCCAGTACCTACTGTTCTTCTATTTTGACTGTTTCCATAAAATAAGTCCCAAATACTATTATTTCCTTTTGAAAGAGCTGTGTTTTTAACATGAACTACTGAATTAATAGTTTTTTCTGCTGCAATAGTAAAATCTGGGTTTTGAAAAAACCTTAATTGAGGATTGGGATCAACTTTTTGAAAATCATTTGAGTTATTAATAGTTTTAAATGTATTGTTTAAGGCAAAACTTTTTTCATCATTTAAAGATTTAAAAATGATATTTATCAAAACTACTAGAATAATAATTCCAAGAATATTTTTTAATCTTTTCATACTTTTTTTTTATAAAATTAATTTATTTGATTTTTTTCGTTTAATTTTTAACTTCTTTTTAACAGAACATTCATTATTTATAAATTGCACAAAATGAATATTAAGTTTTCAAAATATCAAGGCACTGGTAATGATTTTATCATCATTAATAACCTATCAAATTTCTTTCCAAAAGATGATAATAAACTCATAAGTGTATTATGTAATCGAAAATTTGGTATTGGTGCAGATGGTTTGATTTTAATTAATAAACATAGTTCTCTGCCATTTGAAATGAATTATTATAATTCTGATGGATTTATTGGTTCAATGTGTGGCAATGGCGCTAGATGTTCAGTTCATTTTTCTTTTATAAATAAAATTATAAAATCTAAAACAAAGTTTAATGCTTTTGATGGAATACATAGTGGTATTGTAGATCATGATATAATAAACATTTCAATGTCAGACGTTAATGGTTTTGAAAAATATGAGGATTATTTGTTTATTGATACAGGGTCACCTCATTTAGTGAAAATTGTTCAAGATGTAAATTCTATAGATTTGATTAATGTGTCACAAAAAATTCAACAAAGTAAACATTTTAAAGAGGGTGTAAATGTTAATTTTATAAGTAAAAACAGTGACAATTCATTTCAAATTAGAACATATGAAAGAGGGGTTGAAAACGAAACCCTTTCTTGTGGAACTGGTGCTGTAGCGGCAGCAATTGCATTAAATATTTTATCTTTAGAAGATAGTAATGAGATTAACCTAAAAACAAAAGGCGGTCTTTTAAATATTAATTTTAGAAAATCAAATAACAAATACACTGATATATATTTATCTGGAAAAGTAAAAAAGGTTTTCGATGGTGTTATAAAGGTTTGAAAAAAGTAAAATACATCTTTATTATTTTAATACTAGTTCTTGGACTTGTAGGAGGATATTATTATTACAATGTTTTTTTAAAAACTAACACTAAATTTAATAAAGACTACATTTTTTTACACGTTCCTAGTTCTTCAGATCAAAATCAACTTCTCGATTCATTAAAAAATTATTTAATAGATATACCAAAGTTTATAGAGGCAGCTAATTATAAAGGTTATTTAGATAATATTAAACCTGGAAGATTTAAAATTGTAAACGGAAACAACAATACTGAAATTATAAATTCATTAAGATCTCAAAATATTCCGTTAAAAGTTACTTTCAACAACATAGAAACTATAAATCAGCTTTTTGGTCGTATTTCACTAAAGATTGAAGCAGACAGTTTAAGCCTAGTAAAGGTTTTCTCTGATAGAGAGTTTTTAAATGATTTAAACCTTAATAATGAGTCGGTTTTTTCTTTATTTATCCCTAATACTTATGAATTTTTTTGGAACACTAGTGCACTGCAGTTTAGGGAAAGAATATTAAAAGAGTTTGATATTTTTTGGAATGATGATAGAATTAATAAATCCAAGAAAATTAATTTAAATCCAATCGAAGTAATGACTCTTGCATCAATTGTTCAGAAAGAGACACCTAAGGTAGATGAAAGACCTACAATTGCAGGAGTTTATTTAAATCGATTAGATAAAAGAATGAAACTACAAGCAGATCCAACTGTTGTCTATACAATTAAAAAAAGAGATGGATTTGATACAAAAATAAGAAGAGTGTTATATAAAGATTTACGAATTAAATCACCCTACAATACTTATGTTAATAGAGGCTTACCACCTGGCCCAATAGTTACGCCAGATATTTCTGCTATTGAAGCTGTATTAAATCCTTTGGACCATTCCTTTATTTATTTTGTTGCAGATGTTTCTAACCCTGGATATCATTTATTCTCAAGAACTAATGCTGAACATAACCAGAAAAAAAGACAATATACCAAGTGGTTGAGAGAAAGAAATATTAGAAGATAAATAACTGATTATCAGATAATTAAAAAAATACTTAGTTTTGCAAGCATAAACAGTCATTGATTGTTTAAAACTTTAGTATTGTTTTTTAAAATAAGACTAATATCAATTTTTTTAATAGCCATACTATTTGGCCCGGCATTCCCTCCCTCAAATTTAACCATTTCAAACTCTGGTGATTTTGAATATACCACTTCGTTAAATTATGATTTTGAGCAAATTAAGCATAATGTTCCATTCATAAAAAAAGATTTTATTGGTTTTAAAGAATTTTTAGGTTTTTTTGAATCTGGATCTGATTACAAAAAAATTAATAGACTAGGATATCTTGGAAAATATCAGTTTGGAAAATCAACCTTAAAAGTTTTAAAAATAGATTATCTAAAAAATAATTTTATTAATGAACCAGCTCTTCAAGAGAGAGCTTTTCTCATGAATGTGATGAGAAATAAATGGATACTCAGAAGAGAGATTAGCAGGTTCAATGGACTTGTTATCAGTGATATGTTCATAACCGAATCAGGTATAATTGCTGCAGCCCATCTTTCAGGTCCTGGAAATGTTAAAAAATTTTTGCGTAGTTACTGTGATAGTGAATTGGATCTTAAGGATGCTAATGGTACTAAAATTTCGGATTACCTCAAAACTTTTAAAAATTATAATATATCAGAAATTGAAGCTGTAAGAAAACCTTCTTATATTAACTAATCAGAGAATTTTTTAGTAAGATCTTCAACATATTTTCTAAAGTGCTTGTCAGTAAACGCTAAATTGTCTACTGTTTTACAAGCATGAAGTACAGTAGCATGATCCCTGTGACCAATTTTTGTTCCTATGCTTGCAAGAGAAGCTTTTGTAAACTTTTTTGAAAAAAACATTGCAAGTTGTCTAGCTTGAACAATGTGTCTTTTTCTTGTTTTAGACTGTAGGGTAGTGACGTCCATTTGAAAATAATCAGAAACAACTTTTTGGATGTGATCAATTGAAATTTCTTTTTTAGTGTTTTTGACAAATTTTTCTACAACAATCTTAGCAAGTTCAATAGTAATTTTCTTTTTATTAAAAGATGATTGTGCCATAAGTGAAATAATTGCACCTTCAAGTTCTCTTACGTTAGACTTTATATGTTTTGCTACGTAAAAAATGATTTCATCTTCCATTTCAACTCCATCAACAGCTAGTTTGTTTTTAATTATTGAAATTCTTGTCTCATAATCAGGATTTTGAAGTTCAGCGGATAATCCCCATTTAAATCTAGAAAGTAATCTTTGCTCTATCTCTTGCATATCAACAGGTGCTTTATCAGATGTTAATACAACTTGTTTACCATTTTGATGAAGATGGTTAAAAATATGAAAGAATACATCTTGGGTTCCTGCTTTACCTGAGAAAAACTGAACATCATCAATTATAAGAACATCAATTAACTGGTAAAAGTGAATAAAATCATTTCTGTTGTTTTTCTTCACAGATTCTATATATTGTTGAGTAAATTTTTCAGCAGAGATATATAAGACTGTTTTTTCTGGAAACTTTTGTTTAATATTTATTCCAATAGCATTAGCTAAATGTGTTTTTCCTAATCCAACTCCACCAAAAATTAGCAATGGATTAAAAGATGTTCCGCCAGGTCTATTTGAAACAGCATATCCAGCCGATCTAGCTAGCCTATTTGAATCTCCTTCTAAAAAGTTATTAAAATTATAATTTGGATTAAGTTGAGAGTCTATTTTAAGATTTTTAATTCCTGGAATTACAAATGGATTCGTTAATTCTGATTTTAAAAAATTTGTAGAACTCTCAATTGTTTGAGATTTGATTTTTGGTTTATATTGACTAGGAATTTTTTCTGTAAAAGATTTTGAAGATCCAAAAGAGTTTTCCATTTTAATAATATAAACTAGCTTAGCATCATCACCAAGTTCTTTGTTGAGGGATAGCTTTAATAAATTAACATAATGCTCTTCAAGCCATTCGTAGAAAAATTTACTTGGTACTTGAACACTTAAGACATTGTTGTCAAGTTTTACAGGCTTTATTGGCTCAAACCAAGTTTTATATGCTTGCAGTTGTATGTTATCTTTTATAAAATTGAGACAATTATTCCATACTGATTCTGCAGTCATCTATATAAATTTAATTTAGTTTGTTGTTATTAAATTGATAAACTAGAGTAAGCCTATCTTTATAATCACACAAACAAATATGTACATTTTTTTTTTAAAAAAAAATCATTTCACTATTGATTTTTAAAAAACTTTTTTTGATATTATCGCTAACTTAAAAGCAACTAATTTTTTGTCCAAAAAAACTTTAAAAAATATAATTAATGTTAGATACTCTGAAACTGATACAATGTCTTTCGTTCACCACAGTAACTATTTAAAGTATTATGAAATTGGAAGACTAGCTTGGTTTAAAAATATAGGTTTTTCATATAAAAAATTAGAATCGGAAAATATCATTCTACCTGTGGTAGAAACAAAAATTAAATTTAGGAAACCAGCTTTCTTTGATGATGAATTGGTTTTAGAAACTACTATAATTAAACCACCATCGTATTCAATTGAATTTAATTATATAATTAAAAAAAATGATGAGTTAATTAATGAAGGTTATACTAAATTAATATTTTTAAATAGTACCGATAAAAAGCCAATAAGGTGTCCAAAAAATATATTGAAAAAAATTAATGATTTCTTATGATTTTAAGATTATCATCTTTGATGTTTTCTTCATAAAATTTTGTACCATTTATCTTTGGAGCTAAGACTCCTTTTTTTAATTTATTTTTTGATTTAAACACTCTTGCTTCATCCCATAAATTATTTTCTATAAAAGTTTTTAAAGTTTTATTACCACCTTCAACCAAAACACTTTGTATATTTTTTTTATGTAGGAAATAAGTAATGTTTTCAATATTTAAATCGTTCCCATTATGAATGTAGAGTGTGTCTTTTGATTTAATTTTAGGATTTCCAATGACAATCTTAATTGGACTATTATTGTCCCAATTTCTTGAGTTTAACTGAGGATTATCAAAATCAACTGTTTTTGACCCAACTAATATAGCATGTTCTTGACTTCTCCACTTATGTACATATTGTCTTGAAACATCGTTTGAAATCCAGTAGGGTCTATTATTGTTTTTGTGTTTTGGAGAAATTATACCATCATCAGTTTCTGCCCATTTTAAAATTATATATGGTCTTTTTTTAGTTTGAAAAGTAAAAAATCTCTTATGTAGTTCAAGACACTCATTTTCTAATACACCTACTTTAACATCAATATTATTATTTATTAATTGATCAATTCCTGACCCATTAACAAGAAGGTTAGGATCTTTGCAACCAATTATTACTGTCTTAATTTTACTTTCAATAATTTTTTTTGTACAGGGTGGAGTTTTACCGTAATGTGAACATGGTTCAAGAGTTACAACCATGGTGGAATTTTCTAAATATTTTTTATCATTAATATTTTCAATTGCATTAATCTCAGCATGATTTTGACCAGAACTTCCGGTATATCCTTCACTTATTATTTTTCCGTCTTTGTAGATCAGAGCTCCCACATTAGGATTAGGATAAGTATGACCTAATGCTGAATTACCAATAGCTACACATCTTTGCATTAACAATTCATAATTCATTTTTAAATATTATAAGTAATTTTATAATGCTAAGTTAGAAATGAAATTTGACATAAGAAAAATTGAAAAAAAGGATAATTTTTTTATAAAAAAAATTTTAATAAATGTGATGAATGAGTATGGTGTTCCGTCTGAAGGAACAGCTCTTGCCGATGTAGAATTGAATCATATGTACGAATCATATTTATTAGATAAACACATTTATTATATTTTAACCATTGAAAATAAAATTGTTGGAGGAGCTGGTATAGCACCACTTAAAAACTCAGATAAAAATATTTGTGAACTTCAAAAGATGTATTTTCTTCCTATTGCGCGGGGTAAAGGTCTAGGTAGTTTGATGATTAAAAAATGTATAGATTATGCATCTAAATCTAGATTTGAATATTGTTATATTGAAACCATGCATAATATGATTAATGCACAAAAACTATATAAAAAGTACGGTTTTGAATTTATTGATAGTCCATTAGGAAACACTGGACATTCGTCATGCCCAGTATGGATGTTGAAAAAATTATGAGACTGATAGATTTTAAGCATCACGTTCAAGACAAGCTTTGTTCTATATACAATGAGAATGAATCTGAAGTTATTTTTTATGAGTTAATCGAAAATTTTTTAGGTATAACCAAAATAAAGTACATAGTTGATAAAGAACATCTGATATTAGACTCTGAAATACTTATTTTAAATCAAAAAATTAATCAACTAGAATTAAATGAACCTTTGCAATATGTAATAGGAAATAAAAAAATATTTGGAATAAATTTTAAACTTAATGATAGTGTATTAATTCCAAGACCTGAAACTGAAGAGTTGTGTTCTTGGATTTTATCCCATCAACTTAATGATATTAAAATTTTAGATATTGGAACTGGTTCTGGTCTTATCGCTTTAGTATTAAAAAAGCATATTAAGAATAGCACAGTTGATGGGTGGGATCACTCAATTAAGGCTTTAAACTTAGCTAAGTCAAATGCAAAAAAAAATAATATTAATGTAAACTTTAAATTAAATGATATTTTTAAGAAAGACATTCCAAAAAACGAGTATGATTTAATTGTTTCTAATCCTCCTTATGTTTCATATGATGATTACAATAAAATTCATGAAAGAGTAAAAAAATATGAGCCTAATAATGCTATTTTTGTAAATGATAATGATCTATTAATTTTTTACAAGATTATAATTAAAAAGGCTTCAATATCTTTAAGAAAAAATGGTCTTATTTTTTTTGAGTGTAATGAAAAAAATATTGATGATGTTTTTAATTTTTTAAAAGATCATAGATTTAAAAATATAGATATAAAAAAAGATTTTAGAAATAAAAAAAGAATGATTAAAGCGCAAAAATGAGCCCAGAAGAGAAAATTTATTTTTTAAGGGATGAACTTCATCATCATAACCATCTATATTATGTTAAAAATGAACCTGTAATTAGTGATTATGAGTTTGATTTAAAATTAAATGAACTAATCAGTCTTGAAAATGAATATCCTCAATTTTATGATCCTAATTCACCTACTGTTCGTATTGGAAGCTCTTTGTCTAATGATTTTGAAAGTATTACTCATAAATTTCAAATGTATTCTCTAGAAAACTCATATTCAATTGAAGATCTAAAAAATTGGGAAGCAAGAATTAAAAAAAAATTAGGAATAAATGATATTAGTTATTGTTGTGAATTGAAACTAGATGGAGTATCAATCAGTTTATCTTACGATTCTGGAATTTTTGCTCAGGGTTTGACCAGAGGCGATGGAGTTGTTGGTGATAATGTAACCAATAATCTTAAAACAATAAATACAATTCCGTTAAAAATCAAGAATGAATTAAATTTTGATATAAGAGGTGAGATTGTTATAGAAAAAAATGATTTTATAAAGCTAAATCAAGATAGGTTAAATAATAGTGAGCAGCCTTACATGAATCCTCGTAATACCGCATCAGGTAGTATTAAATTAATTAAAAGCGAGGAAGTAAAAAAGAGACCTTTAAAATGCTATTTATTTCAGATTGTTGGTAATGATTTGCCATTCAGAACTCAGGTTGAGTCATTAAATTATGCTATTGATTGTGGATTCAATGTCTCTAATACTTTCAAATTTTGCAAAAACTTAAGTGAAGTAATTCAATATTTAAATTATTGGGAAAAAAACAAAGACTCTAATGATTTTGAAATTGATGGAGTTGTTATAAAAGTTAATAAGTTAGAATTTCAAAAAGAATTAGGTTTTACTTCTAAATTTCCAAGGTGGGCCATTGCTTATAAATTTAAAACAGAACAAGTAACCACTAAATTAATTGATGTTTCATATCAAGTTGGTAGAACTGGAGCAGTAACACCAGTTGCTAATTTAAAACCTGTTGTATTAAACGGAACTACAGTAAAAAGAGCATCTCTTCATAATTCTGATCAGATAGAAAAATTAAATTTAAAATATGATGATCATGTTGTTGTGGAAAAGGGTGGAGAAATCATACCAAAAATTGTTGATGTAGTAATAAGTAAAAGATCCAGAAACTCTAAAGAATTTGTTTTTATAAATAATTGTCCCTCATGTGATAATGAATTGGTAAAAATTGAAGGCGAAGCTCAACATTACTGCCCAAACAAAAAGAAATGTCATCCTCAAATTTTAGGAAGAATTAAACACTTTATTTCTCGAAAAGCCATGAATATTGATGGCTTTGGAACTGAAACAATTGAAAGGCTACTTAAAAATAATTTAATTAATGATTTTTCTGATATTTATAATTTACATTACAAAGACTTGGTAGATCTTGAAAGAATGGCTGAAAAATCAGCAAAAAATTTAATTGATGCAATTGAGAAATCAAAAGAGCAACCATTCAGTAAAGTGCTATTTGCTCTTGGAATTAGATATGTTGGAGAAACTGTTTCAAAAAAAATAACTTCAAAAATTTTTAGTATTGATGATTTAATGAAGTTGGCAACAGAGGATTTACTAAAAATTGATGAAATAGGGGAAAAAATAGCTCTTAGCCTAAGAGATTATTTTGATGATTTAGATAATAGAAATTTGATTGAAAAGTTAAAGAATAATGGATTAAAATTTCATACAGATATAAATCATATAAAATCACATACCTTATCTGACTTAAAATTTGTAATTACTGGAACTTTTCAAGAAGTTTCAAGAGAAAAGTTAAAATTAATTATTGAAGATAATGGAGGTGTAATTTCATCTTCATTATCAAAAAACACCAATTTCCTCATAAAAGGAGAAAATGCTGGTCCATCAAAACTTTCAAAAGCTGACAAACTAAATGTAGATATATTAAGTATTGATGAATTTAAAAATAAATATAACCTGAATATCAAAAATTGAAGAAGTTTTTAAAATATTTAAGAAATAGATTTTTGAATAGAAAAATAGATGACTCTATCAAATCATTAAAAAATTTAGAAAGAAATTTTTCAAAACCTATTAACAAGGTAGGTTGTATAATTGATACGAATTTAGATGTTGATTACTATCAAATTTTGGAGTTAATTGAAGAGATTGGTTTAAAAGAAAAAGATATCAAAATTATTAGCTTTTCTGACACAAATTTTAATGATCCTTTTTCAAAAATGAGGATATCAAAAGATTCTATAAGTTTTTATGGAAATATTGTTTCTTCTGATGCAAATGAATTTATCTCTTATGATTATGATTTGCTTATAAATTATTTTGGTAATAATAAAATACTAACTCTAATATCATCAAAAGTTAATGCTAAGTTTAGAGTCGGATTTGATAATTCAAATAAAGATATAAATGATATAATTTTCTCTAACATTTTCAATAATTTTGCAAAGTTTAGTAATGAGCTAATTAAGTATTTAAAGAAAATTAAATAAGAAAATTTTATAATTATATGATTAAGAATTCAAATTCAATTTTTTCAGGTATAGGTGTTGCTATTGTTACTCCTTTTGATGATAAAAATAATTTTGATAAGGATGCTGTTTTTCAATTAGCTGAAAATTTGATTAATAATAACATTTCTTATGTGGTTGTTCAAGGAACAACGGGTGAATCTTCAACTTTAGAAATAAATGAGAAAAAGATTGTTAACAATACATATATCGATGCTTTTAAAAATAAAGTACCCTTAATCTTGGGATTAAGTTCAAATAATACAAACTATTTATGTAATGAAATTAAAGTAACAAATCTTGATGGTTTTGATGCAATAATGTCTGTTTGTCCTTACTATAACAAGCCTTCTCAAGAGGGTCTTTACAATCATTTTTTAAAAATTTCTCAAGCTACAACAAAACCAATTTTAATGTATAATGTTCCAAGTAGAACAGGTGTTAATATTAATAATGAAACAATAATTAATATTTACAAAAATTCTGATAACATTATAGGTGTTAAAGAAGCATCTGGAGAGGTAAGCAGAATTAAACAGTTAAAGTCAAAATTAGAGAATGATTTTTTAGTAATATCAGGAGATGATTTTACAATGATTGATGCGATAAGGAATGGTGCTGATGGAATAATTTCTGTTGCTGCAAATGTTTATCCCAAGATTATGGTTGAAACCTACAATCAAATAATTTCTGATATAAATAATGTAAAAACATTAAATGATAATAATTTCGTGTTAAATGAATTTATAAATTTGATCTTTGAAGAATGTAATCCATCTGGAATAAAATATGCGTTAAGTAAATTAAATTTGTGTAGTAGTAAAGTTAGATTACCTTTGAGCGAGATATCTGAAAACTTAAAATCTAAAATTGAGAAATTTATTAAAAAACACCCTCCTGTTAATTAAAAACATGCACAATATAATTTTGAAAATTTTTATTCTTTTATTCATTGTTCTTACACTAACATCATGTAATGACTATCAAAAAATTTTAAGAAGTGAAGATGTTGGAGAGAAATACAAAGCTGCCGAAGAGTATTATGAAAACGAAGAATGGAGAAGGGCATCTAACTTATTTGAACAAATATCTCCTAAATATAGAGGAAGACCTCAGGCTGAAAGGGTTACTTTCTTTTATGCAAATAGTTTATTAAACACAAAAAATTATGTTCTTGCTGCTTTTAAATTTGAAGAGTTTGTTAAGGCTTACCCTATGAGTCAAAAAGTTGAGGAAGCTGCATATCTTGGGGCATATTGCTATTATAAACAATCTCCTGTTCATACACTAACTCAAGAAAAGACTCAAGAAGCTATTGAAAAACTTCAGCAGTTTATCAATTTTTATCCATATTCAGAAAAACTTAATGATGCGAGTGATTTGGTACAGGAGCTAAGAATTAAATTAGAAGAAAAAGCATTTGAAATAGCAAAACAATACAATACAATCAGGGATTATAAATCTGCTATAATTGTATTAAATAGTTTTATTTCTGATTATCCAGGAACTCCTTTCAGGGAAGATGCACTGTATTATCTTTTTGATTCTTCTTATAAACTAGCAATTAATAGCATCCCATCACTAAGGCTTGAAAGGTTGGAGGATGCGAAGAAAATATATGACGAACTACTAACTGATTATCCGGAAACTAGTTATGTTAAGGATGCTGAAAAAAAGATTTTAGATATAGATAAAGAAATTACTATATTTGCCGGCACATAAACCTATAATTCCATGGATTTTAAAAAAGTTAACGCTCCAACAACAACTGTAACTTATGATAGAGACAAAATTGATGATACTACTGATAATATTTACAAAGCAATCTCTATAATTTCCAAAAGAACTGTTCAAATTAATGAGGACATAAAGAAAGAATTGATTAGTAAGTTGGAAGAGTTTGCAACTCCAAGTGAGAATTTAGAAGAAATTTTTGAAAATAAAGAGCAAATTGAAGTCTCAAAGTTTTATGAAAGACTTCCAAAAGCTCATGCAATTGCTATTGATAATTGGCTTTCGGAAAAAATCTACTACAGAAAACCTGAAAATAAGTAGTTTATAATGTCTTTCCTTAAGGGTAAAAATGTCCTATTAGGGGTTTCAGGAAGTATTGCAGCTTACAAATCCATTCTATTACTTAGATTATTAAAAAAAGAAGAGTGTAATGTTAAGGTGATTTTAACTAAAAGCGCTTTAGATTTTGTTACACCACTTACTTTTTCTACACTTTCAGAAAATCAAACCTACGTAAATTTTGTTGAAGAAAATGAAGATGAAAAGACATGGAATAATCATGTAGAACTTGCTGAATGGGCTAATTATTTTATTATTGCTCCAACAACATCATCAACTCTTTCTAAAATGGTTACTGGAAATGCTGATAATTTACTTGTAGCAACCTATATGTCATATAAATCCAAAGTTTTTTTTGCTCCTGCAATGGATCTAGAAATGTATAAAGATGATTCCAATCAGAAAAATATTGAAATTTTAAAAGATAGAGGTCATTATTTTATTGAACCATCCTCTGGTTATCTTGCTAGTGGAATGCATGGAAAGGGTAGGTTAGAAGAACCTGAATTAATTATCAAATTTTTTAAAAATACAGTAAAAAAAGAATTAGTTTTTTTTGAAAAAAAAATTCTTATTACCGCAGGTCCTACATATGAAATGATTGATCCAGTAAGGTTTATTGGTAATTTTTCTAGTGGTAAAATGGGTTTCAGTTTAGCAAAAAAAGCCTCAGAAATGGGGGCAAAGGTTTTTTTAATATCAGGACCTTCAAATGAAAGTGTTAAAGGATTCGATATTGAAATTAAGAAAGTTATTTCTGCTGATGAAATGTATGATGAATGTGTTGAAATTTTTCCAAATGTAGACATTTGTATAATGTCTGCTGCAGTATCTGATTTTAAGCCAGAAAATATAAATAAAGAAAAAATTAAGAAAGATAATCTTTCAAATCTTAATTTAAATTTAACTCCCAATAAGGATATTATTTCTCATTTAGCTAAAATGAAAAATAAGAATCAAAAAATAATTGGCTTTGCTTTGGAAACAAATAATGAATTAGAAAATGCTAAATCTAAGTTGGTTAGAAAAAAGTTAGATGCTATTGTGATGAATTCATTAAATCACAAGGGTTCAGGTTTTGATTTTGATACAAATCAAGTTACATTTATTACTAAAACTAAATCAACTGAATTTAGCCTCAAATCTAAAGATGAAATTTCAGAAGAAATACTTAATGAAATTCTTAATTTATAATATATTATTATTTCTTTCATTTTATAACTCATTCTCACAGGAATTAAATGCAGAAGTTGTTGTTAATTCTAATTTAGTCAATCAAACTGATAAACAAGTTTTTAATGATTTTCAAAGTTCAGTTTATCAGTTTCTTAATTCTAATAGATTTTCAAGTGATTCATATAGTTTAATTCAAAAAATAGACTGTAGTTTTATTTTTACTATTAATAGTTATGAAAACAATGAATTTAATGTTAACCTTGATATTAATTCATTAAGACAAGGTTTTAATTCAAGTTATAAATCTTCAAATTTTTTATTTAGAGACATTGGAATTAAATTTAAATATCAATCTAATGAACCCATTATTTATTCTGATTCTAGATTTACAAGTGATTTGTCTTCTCTTTTATCTTTTTATTCAAAGATTATAATAGGCTATGATATGGATTCTTTTAAAGAAAATTCAGGCGCCAACTCATATAAAGAAGCTAAAGAAATTCTTGATAAGGCATTTAATCTTTCAATTAGCTCAACATGGAGTTCATCAAATAATGGCGGTAGAATTAATAAATATTGGTTAGTAGATAATTTAATTTCAAATAATTATGATATAATTAAGAAAATAAATTATAATTATTATAGAAATGGAATTGATTTGATGGTTTCAGACAAAGAAAAAGGGATCTCAAATATCAAAACAACAATAGAATTGTTCTCCAAAATAGATAGATATCGACCAAATTCAATTTTGAAAGAAATATTTTTTCAATCAAAGAATAATGAGATTTATAATATTTTCAATAATGATTTAGATATCATTAATATTGAAGAAATTAAATTAATTTTAAATAAAATAGCTCCATTTTATTCAAGTAAATGGAATAAACTTTAAATTTTAGTATTGCTACAAAAATTAGAAATAAGAAATTATATTTTGATAGATGAATTATCTATTGAATTTAATGATGGCCTTTCCATAATTACAGGAGAAACAGGTTCAGGAAAATCAATTATACTAGGAGCAATTAATCAACTTTTAGGAAACAGAATTGATCATAAAATTATTGGACCAAAAAAAGATAAATGTACTATTGAGGCAATATTTAATATTTCTGATTATAATCTTAAAAATTTTTTTATACATAACGATCTTGACTATAGCACAGATACTATAATAAGAAGAGAAATTTTAAGAAATGGAAAATCCAGAGCTTTCATAAATGATTCACCAGTAAAAATTGAAATATTAAAGAGAATTAGTTCATATTTAATTGATATTCATAGTCAGAACCAAAATGACATTCTTTCTTATAAATCTTTTTTTTACAATTTCATTGATTTTTTTGCTAATCAGGAAAAGAAAGTTTTTGAATTTAAAAAAATGTTTAATCAATTAAATCAAAAAAAAATAGATTATAATATTTTAAAAGAAAAGAAACAAAATATAATAAAAGACTATGATTATAATTTGTTTCTTTTAAATGAGATTAAGACATTAAATTTAGCTTCAAATGAAAAGGAAAAATTACAAAATGAATATAATTCACTAAAAAATTATGAAAAAATTCAATCAAGTTTTGATGAATTAAATATCTTAATTGGTGGTCAAAATAATAATTTAATCGAGAGATTAACTTCAATTCTTAATATTTTAAAAAAAATATCTGATTTTTCTTCTCAATTTAAAGATATTGATTCAAGATTTGAAAAAGTCTTTATAGAAACTACAGACATTATTGAATCTATTTCTTCGCATTCTGAACAACTAACATTTGACTCTGAAAAATTTGATACAATTCAGTCTAGACTTTTTAAAATACAGGAATTAGAAAATAAACATAATGTCAACTCGATAAGTCAATTAATTGAGGTTAAAAATAAATTAAATGATAAAGTAGAGAGTACTGATTATATTGACAGTGAAATTGATAAACTTAATTTAGAAATATTAAATATCGAAAAGGACTTAACTAAAGAAGCTAATCAAATATATAGTAATAGATTGAAAACTGCTGATGGTCTTCAAAACGAAATAGAAAAAATCTTTTCTTTATTGTCTCTTAAAGGATGTTTGATAAGATTTGAATTTATCAAAGAAGAAAAATTAAATAGTTTCGGAATTGACAACCTCAATGTTTTATACTCACCAGGAAAAACAATTGAATTGAAACCCTTAGCAAAAATTGCTTCTGGTGGTGAAAAATCAAGAATATTACTAGCTATAAAATCAGTATTTGCAAAAAAGAACAGTTTACCTACAATTATATTTGATGAGATTGATTCTGGAACAAGTGGTGAAATTGCTGAATCTATTGGATTTTTGATGAAGGAAATGAGCAATAAGATTCAGATTCTATCAATTACTCATCTTGCTCAAGTTGCTTCTAAAGGAGATTATCATTTTAAAGTCGTGAAAGCTAGTGATAATGGAAAATCTACTACTAGTATAGTTGAACTTTCAGATAAAGAAAGAGTTTCTGAAATTGCTAGTATGATATCTGGAAAAAAAATAACTAATTCTGCTTTAAATCAAGCTGAAGAACTTCTTAAATAATTATATTTAAAAAAAATTAAATTATGAGCAATAATTTATTAAAAGGTAAAAAGGGTATTATTTTCGGTGCCCTAGATGAAAACTCAATTGCATGGAAAACTGCTTTAAAAGTAAATGAGCAAGGTGGTGAATTTGTTTTGACTAACGCACCTGTAGCCATGAGGATGGGTACCATTAATGATTTAGCAAAACAAACAAGTTCATTAGTCATTCCTGCTGATGCTACTAGAGTTGAAGATTTAGAAAATTTAATTGAAAAAACCTTAAATCATTTTAATAATAAAATTGATTTTGTATTACATTCAATTGGTATGTCAGTAAATGTTAGAAAAGGCAAACATTATACTGATTTGAATCATGACTGGTTAACTAAAGGTTGGGATGTTTCAGCAGTCTCATTTCATAAATTATTACAAAGTTTATATAAAATGGATGCAATGAACGAGTGGGGTAGTATAGTTGCTCTTTCTTATATGGCAGCTCAAAGAGTATTTCCAAACTACAATGATATGGCTGATAACAAAGCGTATTTAGAGTCAATTGCTAGAAGTTTTGGATATTTTTTTGGTAAGGAAAAGAAGGTTAGAGTTAATACAATTAGTCAGTCACCAACTCCTACAACAGCTGGTAAAGGAGTAACTGGCTTTGATGGTTTTATTAATTATGCTGAAAAAATGTCTCCTCTAGGAAATGCATCTGCTGACGAATGTGCAGATTATACCATTACACTTTTTTCAGATTTAACAAAAAAAGTTACTTTACAAAATCTATTTCATGATGGAGGCTTCAGTAATGTAGGTGTTAGCCAGGAAATAATTGATATTATTTCTAATAAATCTTAATATTTTAATGATGAGAATTGGTATTACTGGAGGTATCGGTTCAGGCAAATCCTTTGTGTGTTCAATTTTTAAAGACTATAATTTTAAAATTTATAATTCTGATTTTGAGGCAAAGAATATTTTAAATAAAAATCAAAATGTAAAGAGATCAATAATATCTGAATTTGGTGAGCTTTCATACATAGATAATATTTTAAATACGAAATACATTTCTGATATTATTTTTTCAAATTATAAAAAACTAGATAAAATTAATAATATTGTTCATCCACAAGTTTTTGAAAACTACAATGATTTTTTAAATAAAAATTCTAATAGTAATACAGTTTATGAATCAGCATTGCTATTTGATTATGATAACTTTAAGAAAAATGATTATAATATTTTAATAACTTGCCCTGAAAATATTAGAATAGAAAGAATCATGTCAAGAGATAATTTAGAATTTGAAGAAGTCAAAAATAGAATTAATTCTCAGATAGATTATAAAAAAAAAATAGATTTAGCAAATTATCATATTGAGAATATTGATAAGCGAGAAACTAAAAGAATTACAATTGAAATTATTGAAAATATAATTTTAGCTGATGAAAAAAAATAAGTATTTCCCTCTTATTCTGTTAATGTCTGTTGCGTTAATCGGAATTATTTTAGTTCAAAGCTTTTGGATTAAAACCACGATTGACAATAACGAAAGACAATTTTCAATAAATGTAAACCAAGCTTTAAAATCAGTCACTGAAACAATAAAGGACAGGGAAATGAGGGACTATATTGCTGTCTACCAAAAATTAATTGATAGCATAGGTGAACCAAAAGAATCACAATTAACATCAGTTTTTCAATATATAAATAGAAATCAAAACACTAATCAAACTTTTGTATACTCACATGGTATTCTCGAAGAGGATTATGATATTACCACTAGCTTGTTAGAACCAAAAAATCAAGATTCAACATCAATATTAGATTACAAGAGTCTTAAAACTACAACAATAATTGATGATGCTTTTGACAGAGAGATGCAAAATATGAGTTCAATTGAAAGACTTCAAAGAGTTGAAAAAATGTCTTTAATTGATAGAGCTAAATACGAATCAGTCTTTAGTGATTTAGCTAATTTAAAACCTATTCATAAGAGAGTCAATAATGTTGAGATAGAATTATTACTCCAAAGGGAGTTTAAATTGAGAGATTTAGACCTTGACTATGATTATCGAATATTTGACGGTGAGTTAGCTACAAAAGTTGGATCTGACAGATATACTAACCTTGAAAATATTGAAAAGTATTCAATGCCATTATTTCAAAATGATAAAGGAGAATCTACTTTTTCTCTTGTAGTGGGTTTTCCTAACAGAACATCTTATGTCAGATCTTCTATTTCTTTTTTAATTATTTTATCTGTATTATTTACATTAATTATTATTATTTCTTTTTCGGTAACCATATTTAGTTCAATAAAGCAGAAGAATATTTCAGAAATGAAAACAGATTTTATAAATAATATGACTCACGAGTTTAAAACTCCAATTGCAACCATTGATTTGGCAATTAATGCTGTGAAAAATGAAAAAGTTAAGAATAATACTCAATTGGTTAAAAAATATTTAAATATAATTGGAGAAGAAAATAAAAGAATGAATTTTCAGGTTGAGAATGTATTAAAAATCTCTCAACTTGAAAATAAAAAAATAGATTTAAATAAAGAGATAATTAATATCCATACTGTAATTGATAAATCAATAAAAAGTGTTGATCTACTTTTAAAGAATAGCAATGGAACTATTGTTAGAAATTATAGTGATAATTTACCTGAAATATTAGCTGCTAAATCTGAAATGGTTAATGTTTTTGTTAATGTTCTAGAAAATTCAATTAAATATTCGATGAATAGTCCTTCTATAAATATTAAGACTTATTTAAAAAATAAAAATATAGTTGTCAGTATTACTGATAAAGGTATTGGTATGTCAAAAAATGTAAAATCTAAAATTTTTGATAATTTTTATAGAGAAACTAAAGGTGATATTCATAATGTTAAGGGTCATGGATTAGGCCTTTCCTATGTTAAGAAGATTATTGATCTACATGGTGGCATGATTTCTGTTATTAGTGAGATAGAAAAGGGTACAACCTTTAATATTTCTTTGAATGTCAATTAAGAAAAACATATTGCTTGTAGAAGATGATCAAAATTTTGGTTCAATCCTAAATGATTACCTGAGGCTTCATTCATACAACACAACTCTTGCAAGAAATGGAATTGAAGGTTTAGAAAAATTTAAAAAACATTCTTATGATATGTGCATATTGGATGTTATGATGCCATATAAAGATGGATTTACTTTAGCAGAAGAAATTAGAGCGATAGATGATCAAATACCATTAATATTTCTTACAGCAAAATCTCTAAAGGATGATATGATAAGAGGTTTTAAGATTGGTGCTGATGATTACCTCATTAAACCTTTTGATTCGGAAGTTCTTTTATTAAAAATCAAATCTATTTTCAAAAGGAAAATTATTGATAATACAATTAAGGATTTAAAGATTAAGTATACATTTTCAGATTTTACTTTCAACTCAAAGTTTAGAACTCTTAAGTTTAAAAACGAAGAAGAGATTACATTGTCCCCAAAGGAATCTAAGCTTTTGAATTTGCTACTTGAAAATCAAAATGATTTAACCTCTAGAGAAGAAGCTTTAGTTAAGATTTGGAATGATGATAATTATTTTACTTCAAGAAGCATGGATGTTTATGTTACAAAAATTAGAAAATACCTAAAAAAAGATTCCAATATTTCAATAGAAAATATCCATGGCAAAGGGTTTAAATTAAATGTTTAGTTTTTTTTAGGATGAAACTTTTCAACGGTTTCTATCAAATGCTTTTTACTTACATGTAAATACCTTTCTGTCGTTATAATATTTGAGTGTCCAAGCATCTTCTGTATACTAGAAATATCAGCTCCATTTTCAATTAAATGAGTTGCAAATGAGTGTCTTAAAATGTGAGGGCTAATCTTCTTTTTACTTCCTATTCCTCTCTTTGCAATATTTAAAATTGTGTAAATCATTATTCTTGATAGTTTTTTTCCTCTGTTGTTTAGAAAAAGAATATCTTCCTGACCCTTTTTTGGAACCATATTAAATCTTTCAGTATTTATATATTCTTTAATCATCTCTTTTGCCATTTTACTCATCGGAACAAACCTTTCTTTATTACCTTTTCCTAAAATTTTAATCAAAAACTCATCAAAAAAAATATCCGATATATTAATATTAATTAATTCAGAAACTCTTAATCCACAACTATATAAAACCTCAGTAATTGCAGTGTTTCTTGCACTATTTTTTTTTGATTTACCTAAAAAGTTAATTATTTCATCTATTTCAGAAGTTGTTAAAGTATTAGGTATTCTTAAACCTATTTTTGGATATTCTATATTATCAACAGGATTTTCATTTATTATTTTTTCAATAATTAGGTAATCAAAGAATTTTTTTAACGATGAAATTAACCTTGATTGACTATTTGAACTTAGTTGTTTTGATTGTTGAAAAATAAATTCTCTTATATCAGAGTTTTTGATGCTATTTGCTTTTAATGATAATTTATTCTCTTTAGAGTGATTAATTAATTTTAAAATATCAAGGCCATAACTTTCAATGGTATTCTCAGAAAGATTTCTTTCAAATTTTAAAAAATTTTTAAAATCTTTGAGTAATGATTGCCAATTCATGTCAAATAGTGATATTTTTACAAGTTCAAAACTATAATTTATGAAAATACAAATAATAAATGGTCCTAATCTAAATCTACTTGGTTTGAGAGAAAAAGATGTTTATGGTGATATTAGTTTTGAAACCTATTTTGATGAGCTTAAGACAAATTTCCCAAGTATTGATTTACATTATTTTCAATCTAATATTGAAGGGGAAATAATTAATAAAATACAAGAAATTGGATTTGATTTTGACGGTATTATTTTGAATGCTGCAGCTTATACTCATACATCTGTTGGAATTGCTGATGCTGTTAGATCCATAAAAACTCCATTAGTTGAAGTTCATATCTCTAATACAATTTCTAGAGAAGATTATAGGCATATCTCATATATTGCACCTCATGCAAAAGGAATTATTATGGGATTTGGATTAAAGAGTTATGATCTTGCAATAAATAGCTTTATTAATTAAATATTTTACAGATGAATCACTTCATCGTAGGCATCTGCAACTGCTTCCATGACTGCCTCACTTAATGTCGGATGAGGATGGACAGCCTTTAAAATCTCATGACCAGTTGTTTCTAATTTTCTACCAACTACTGCTTCTGAAATCATTTCGGTTACGTTACTTCCAATCATATGACACCCAAGCCACTCACCGTATTTTGAGTCAAATATAACTTTTACAAATCCTTCAGAATTTCCAGAAGATTGAGCTTTTCCACTTGCAGTAAATGGGAATTTACCAACTTTTATATCAAAACCATTTTCTATTGCTTGTTTTTCTGTAAGTCCAACTGATGCAATTTCAGGTTTACAATAAGTACATCCTGGAATATTTCCATAATCAAGTGGGTTCACACTCATTCCTTTAATTTTTTCAATGCATGTGATTCCCTCAGCTGAAGCAACATGCGCTAGTGCTGGACCTTTTACAACATCTCCGATTGCATAAAATCCATCAACATTTGTTTTATAAAAATCATCAACTAGAATTTTATCTTTTTCTGTTTTAATTTCCAGGTTTTCTAATCCTAAACCTTCAATATTTGATTTAATTCCAACAGCACTTAATACTACATCAGCTGTCATATTAATTATTTCACCATTAGGATCTTTAATTTTAACATCAACTTTATCTTTAGTAGCTTCTGATTCAATCAATTCTGAGGATGTCATTATTTTGACACCTTGTTTTTTTAGTATTTTTTGCAACTCTTTAGAAATATCATCATCTTCTAATGGTGCAATTTTAGGCAAGTATTCAACTAAGGTGACATTAGTTCCAAGACTGTTATAGAAATATGCAAATTCAACACCAATAGCTCCAGAACCAACTATAATTAAGTCTTTGGGTTGTTTTTCTAATGTCATAGCTTCTCTATATCCAATAATATTTTTTCCATTCTGAACAAGACTATTTATTTCTCTTGACCTTGCACCAGTAGCTATAATAACATGAGAACCACTAATTATGTAAGAATCTTTTTTGTCTTGAATAGTTATTGTTTTATCTGAATTAATTGTTGCATGACCTTTAATAACAGTAATTTTATTTTTTTTCATTAAAAAATTAACTCCTTTACTCATTGTATCAGCAACTGATCTACTTCTGTTTATAACTTTATCAAAATTACTTGAAACATTCTCTGCAGATATCCCATAATCTTCTGATTTTTTTAAATAATTATAAACCTCTGCAGATTTAAGTAACGCTTTAGTTGGAATACAGCCCCAATTCAAACAAACACCTCCAAGACTTTCTTTCTCAACTATAGCAGTGTTAAAACCAAGTTGAGAAGCTCTAATAGCCGTTACATATCCACCTGGGCCACTTCCAATAACAATTACATCATATTTATCCATAATTTATTTTTTATTAAAATTTAAGCTTGCAGAATTAACGCAGTATCTGGCTCCTGTTTCTGTTGGTCCATCATCAAATACATGGCCTAAATGACCGTTACATTCTGCACATAATATTTCAGTTCTTATTCTACTTAGAGACTTATCTTCTTTATAAATAATTGAACCATCAATACACTTATCAAAGCTAGGCCAACCACATCCACTGTTAAACTTTGATTTACTATCAAAAAGTTTATTACCACACCCTTTGCACTTATAATATCCTTCTTCAAAAAACATATTGTATTTACCAGAAAAAGGCATTTCAGTACTTGCTTCTCTTAAAATACTGTAGCTGAATTTATCAAGCTTATTTTTCCAAAAAACTTCGTCTTTTTTCATGATTTTTTAAAGACTAGGGCAACTGAATTAACACAATGCCTAATTCCCGTAGTTTCTTTCGGTCCATCGTTAAAAACATGTCCTAAATGACCACCACATTTTTTACATTTTATTTCAGTTCTTGGATAACCTAACTTATAATCAACATCATAAATTAATTTGCCTTCAATTTCCATATCAAAGCTTGGCCATCCACAATATGAATTATATTTTCTGTCTGATTTATATAAAGCTTCATCGCATCCTGCACAATGATATGTGCCTTCTTCATAAAAATTATCATATTTTCCAGTATAAGGTCTCTCCGTGTAAGCTTTTCTTAAAACCAAATAAGACATTTCATCAAGTTGTTTTTTCCATTCAGCATCACTTTTTACAACCTCATATTGTTGTTGAGAAAATAAGGAAAAGCTAAATAAAAAAAATATTATCGATGTTCTAAAAAACAATCTAACTTTCATTTTGTATATTTCAATTGCAAAATTAAATTTTATTTTCATAACACTATCCTTATATAATGTTTTTTAGTTCAAAATCTACGCCAAAAAAAGTATTAAATGCATGGGCTTTTTACGATTGGGCAAATTCAGTATATCCACTTGTTATATCAACTGCAGTTTTTCCAATTTATTATGGAACTCTTTTTGTTGATTCTGATTATATTGAAATTTTAGGGTTTGATTACAAAAACACAGCTCTTATTCAACATGTTACTTCGTTAGTCTTTCTTTTACTAGCTTTTCTTGTCCCTTTAATGTCAGGGATAGCAGATTTTTTGGGTAATAAAAAATCATTTATGAAATTGTTTGTTTACCTAGGTAGTTTTTCATGTATGGGTTTATATTTTTTTGATTTAGAAAATATATACTTAGGTTTATCATTTTACTTTTTAGCATTATTTTCATTTTGGGCAAGTCTTGTCTTCTATAATTCATATTTACCTGATATTGCTTCTCCCTCGGAACAAGATAATGCAAGTGCATTAGGATATTCTTACGGATACGTTGGAAGTGTATTTCTTCTATTAGTTAATTTATTAATGATAAATTTTCCAGCTTCTTTTGGTTTTGAAGATTCTGATCAAGGAAGTGTTGAAGCTATGAAGGTCTCATTTTTAACTGTTGGTTTCTGGTGGATTTTGTTTAGTCAATATACTTTTTATTATCTACCTTCATTAAAAAATAAAGTAAATAAGAAAGAACTATTTAAAAAATCAATTTTTTTCTCAGGTTTCAATAAATTAATTACTGTTTGGAAATTAATGAAAAATGAAAAATCAATCAAAAAGTTTTTAATAGCTCTTTTTACTTATTATACAGCTGTCCAAACTATTATTTTAATTGCAACATATTTTGGTGATCAAGAAATAATTTGGGGAGAAGGAGAAAAGCTCTTTGGATTAATTCTTAGTATGTTGATTATCCAGTTAATAGCAATAGCTGGTTCTGCTGGAGGAGCATTTCTTTCTAATAGAATTGGTAATATTAAAACACTTATTATTTTTAATATAATTTGGTTTTTGATTTGTATTGGTGCCTACTTTATTAAATATTCTTTTGAATTTTATATTGTTGCCGGTCTTGTTGGTTTAGTTATGGGAGGAATACAGTCATTATCTAGATCAACTTATTCAAAATTAATTCCTGACACAGAAGATACCTGTTCATATTTTAGTTTCTATCAAATGTGTATGATTATTAGTATTGTTTTTGGAACTTTTATGTCTGGTGTAATTGATCAGTTAACAGGAAGCATTAGAAGTTCAATTTTTGTTTTTGCTGGTCTTTTTATTTTAGGTGCATATTTACTTAGAGGAGTTAAAATGAAACAAGAATAGTTGTTCTTTTTTGATGGCATGAATCTTGACTCATATAATTGTATTCATAAAATAAATGAGTTAACTGACATATTGACATCCTATGAGTAAAATTTTTGATTTAAGTTCTATTTCTCTTGATCCAATTGATGAAGAATCGGAACTAATTCCTTTAATGACATCAGATGATGAAGAAGCTATTTCCAAGGAAAGTATTCCAGAAACCCTTCCAATTCTCCCATTAAGAAATACCGTCTTATTCCCAGGGGTTGTGATTCCTATTACAGCTACTAGAGATAAGTCTGTTAAATTAATTAAAAATGCAAACTCTGGAGATAAATTAATAGGTGTTGTTTCTCAAAAAGACGGTAGTGTTTCAAACCCGACTCAGTCTGACATAAATAATATTGGTACGGTTGCAAAAATATTAAGAGTTCTGCAAATGCCTGACGGTAACTTAACAATTATAATTCAGGGAAAAAAACGCTTTAATATTAATAGTTTTATCTCTGAAGATCCTTTCATATTAGCCTCTGTTAACGAATTAATTGAGTTAAAGCCTGAAAAAGATGATAAAAAATTTAATGCAACTATTGATTCAATCAAAGATTTAGCATTAAAGATTATTAATGATAATCCAAATATTCCTACTGAAGCATCATTTGCTATTAAGAATATTCACAGTAATTCTTTTCTTGTAAATTTTGTATCCTCTAATATGAATATCTCAGTAGGTGAAAAGTATAAAATTTTACAGATTGATAGTTTACAAAAAAGAGCTCTCAGTTGTCTCAAATACATGAATGTTGAATTTCAAAAATTATCTCTTAAAAATGATATACAATCAAAAGTAAGAACAGACTTAGATCAACAGCAAAGAGAATACTTTTTAAATCAACAATTAAAGACAATTCAAGAAGAATTGGGAACTTCTTCAAATGATGAAGAAATTGAGGAAATGAAATTGAAAGCTAAAACCAAGAATTGGAATAACGATGTTGAAAAACATTTTGAAAAAGAAATCAAAAAATTACAGAGAATGAATCCTCAGGTTGCTGAATATTCAATTCAAAGAAACTATTTAGATTTAGTGTTAGAATTACCATGGAATGAATTTTCTGAAGATAATTTTAACTTAAAAAGAGCAAAAAGAGTTCTAGATAGAGATCACTACGGATTATCTGATGTAAAAAGAAGAATTATAGAACAAATAGCTGTATTAAAACTTAAAAATGATTTAAATTCTCCAATACTTTGTTTTTATGGTCCACCTGGAGTTGGAAAAACTTCACTTGGAAAATCAATAGCCGAATCGTTGGGAAGAGAATATGTTAGAATTTCATTAGGAGGATTAAGAGATGAAGCAGAAATTCGTGGTCATAGAAAAACATATATAGGAGCAATGCCTGGAAGGATTATTCAAAGTCTTAAAAAAGTTAAAACTTCAAATCCAGTTTTTATTCTTGATGAAATTGATAAACTATCAGTTGGATCTCAAGGTGATCCATCATCAGCAATGCTTGAGGTATTAGATCCTGAACAAAATTCTGAATTTTATGATAATTTTTTAGAGCTAGGTTTTGATTTATCAAAAGTCCTGTTCATTGCTACGGCTAATAATCTAAATACCATCCAACCTGCATTACTGGATAGGATGGAAATAATTAATATTTCTGGTTATAGCACAGAAGAAAAAGTCCAAATAGCAAAAAAACACTTATTAAAGAAACAAATTTTAGAACATGGACTCTTAGATCATAAATTTAATTTACAATCTGATTTAATTAAACTAATAATTGAGGGTTACACAAGAGAATCAGGAGTTAGAAAACTAGAAAAAAATATTGCTAAAATATGTAGATGGATTGCAACAAAAATTGTTGAAGATAACAATTCAATTGATAATATTTCATCTGAAAATATATCTAAAATTTTAGGTGTTCCAATTTCTAAAGCTTTGTATGAAAACAATGATGTTGTTGGTGTTACGACAGGTTTAGCTTGGACTCAATATGGAGGCGAAATTCTATTTATTGAATCAATATTGTCACCTGGAAAAGGTTTACTTTCAATTACTGGTAATTTAGGTAAGGTTATGAAAGAGTCTGCTACTATAGCACTTGAATTTATTAAATCTAATTCATCAGAATTTGGAATTGATTCAGAAATCTTTAAAAAATATAATTTTCATCTGCATGTTCCTGAAGGTGCTACCCCAAAAGATGGCCCTAGTGCTGGTATAACTATGTTAACATCATTAGTTTCACTTCTAACACAAAGAAAAGTTAAGGATAAGTTTGCTATGACTGGTGAGATAACATTAAGAGGTAAAGTTCTTCCTGTTGGTGGAATAAAAGAAAAGATTTTAGCTGCAAAAAGAGCAAATATTAAACAAATTGTACTTTCTATTGATAATAAAAAAAATGTTGATGAAATTGATAGTAAATATTTAAAAGGATTAAAATTTCATTATGTTAATACCATGAAAGAAGTAATTGATATTTCATTAAATAGAAGTAAAGCTGCTAATAGTAAAAAACTTATATAGATGATAATTACAATTGATGGCCCATCGTCCTCTGGAAAAAGTACTCTTGCAAAGCTCATCTCTGATTATTTTTCAATAATTCATATAGATTCAGGGTCAATTTATAGAACAATTACACTTTTAGCTATCGAAAATAAGTTGATTATAGATAAAAAAGTTCAAGTTGAAAAGTTAATTGAGTGTTTGAACAATAATGTAATTACATTTAAAAAAAATGCTGAAAATAAGTTTCAAATATGTATTAATAATGAATTTGTTGAGAGTAAAATTAGAAGTACAACAATATCTAATAATGTAAGTACCGTTGCAACGATTAAAGAAATTAGAGATTATGTATTGAAGTTACAGAGAGAAATCGCTCAAAATAAATCAATTGTAATGGATGGTAGAGATATTGGTTCTGTAGTTTTTCCTAATGCAGAATATAAGTTTTATCTCGATGCATCTTTAAAAAATAGATCTAAGAGAAGGTGGAGAGAATTAAAAGATGGTGAAAAAAATATAACTATCACCACAGTTGAATCTGATCTTGAGAATAGAGATATTATTGATTCTAACAGAGTACATTCTCCATTAGTAATCCCTGAAAATGCAATTGTTATTAATTCTGATGATTTATCAATTAATCAAGTTCTTAAAAAAATTCTCCACTTCATTAAATAAAATACTCAATATAAAATTTGTATTAAATATAAATTGATATTACATTCGCGTACCTTTTTTAGAGTTAAGTGAGCAAAAAAGGTAAAAAATAATTAACAATCTTCTGATGGATTCTAAGCTTACTAATTTAAATCAGAATACAAATTATTAGGTTATGCCTACAAAAAAAACTGAAGAGGAAAAAGTTGAAAAATCTCCAAAAAAGTCAACAAAAAAAACAACTTCTTCAAAAAAATCAACAGCAAAAAAAACTACTGAAAAAAAAGTAGCTAAAAAACCTGCAGCTAAGAAAGTTGCTGTTAAAAAAACAACTAAAAAAACTGCGGAAGATAAAGTCACTGAAAAAAAGACATTAAAAAAAGAATTAGTTGAAGAAATTACAAATGAATCTCCTAAATCAACTTCTAAAAAATCTAAGAAAACTGATGATTTTGATTGGAATGAATTTGAAGAAGGAATTCAAACTATTGATGCTAAACAGATTGAGGAATTTGATAAACTTATTGATGATAATTTTGTTGATACTTACAATGATAATGTAATTGTTGGTGAAGTCGTTAATATAACAGAAAGAGAAGCCATTATAGATATTAATGCAAAATCTGAAGGTGTTATTTCTTTAAATGAGTTTAGATATAATCCTGATTTAAAAATAGGTGATAAGGTTGAAGTAATAGTTGATATTCAAGAAGATAAAACCGGTCAACTAGTCTTATCTCACAGAAAAGCTAGAACTATTAAAGCTTGGGAAAGAGTTATAGACGCTCACCAAAAGGAAACTGTTGTCACAGGTTTTGTAAAGTGTAGAACTAAAGGTGGAATGATAGTAGATGTTTTTGGTCTTGAAGCATTTTTACCTGGATCTCAAATTGATGTTAAGCCAATTAGAGATTATGATCAGTTTGTAAACAAAAACATGGAATTCAGAATTGTTAAAATCAATCATGAATTTAAGAATGTTGTTGTATCACATAAAGCTTTAATTGAAGCAGATATTGAAGAGCAGAAGAAAGAAATAATCTCTCAGCTAGAAAAGGGACAAGTTCTTGAAGGTATTGTAAAAAATATTACAACTTATGGTGTATTTGTAGATTTAGGTGGTGTTGATGGATTAATTCATATTACTGATTTATCATGGAATAGAATAAATCATCCAAGTGAAATACTTGAGTTGGACCAAAAACTAAATGTTGTTATTTTAGACTTTGATGATGATAAATCGAGAATTCAACTTGGTGTTAAACAATTAAGTAAGCATCCATGGGAAAACCTTGACCCTGAATTAAAGGAAGGTGATAAAATAAAAGGAAAAGTTTCAGTAATTGCTGATTATGGTGCCTTTATCGAGGTTGTAGATGGCGTTGAAGGATTAGTTCATGTTTCTGAAATGTCATGGTCAACTCACCTTAGATCGGCTCAAGATTTTGTTAATGTTGGCGATGAAGTTGAAGCTTTAATTTTAACATTAGATAGAGAAGATAGAAAAATGTCTCTTGGAATAAAACAATTAACTAATGATCCATGGACTGATATCACTTCTAAGTATCCTGTAAAATCTAAACATAAAGGTAAGATTAGAAATTTCACAAACTTTGGCGTTTTTGTTGAGCTGGAAGAGGGAATAGATGGTTTAGTTTACATTTCTGATTTATCATGGACTAAGAAAATTAAACATCCATCTGAGCTTTTTGCAATTTCTGATGAAATTGATGTAGTTGTTTTAGAACTAGACGTTAATGAAAGAAAGTTAAGTTTAGGTCACAAACAAACTACTGATAATCCATGGGATAAATATTTAAAAACATATGCTGTAGAATCATCACACAAACTAAGTGTTGATTCTATTGGTGATAGAGGAGCAACCATTATCTTATCAGATGAATTGTCTGCCATTGTTCCTAAAAAGCATATGATTAAAGAAGATGGATCAAGTTTAATTGAAGGAGAAGAAGCTGACTTTAAAGTTATAGAGTGTAACAGTGATTTTAAAAGAATTGTTATGTCTCATACTTCAACTTTTAAAGTAGAAAAATCAGAAGCGCCTAAGAAATCTAAGAAAAAAGATAAAGTTGATAAATCAACTCTTGGTGATATTGAGGCATTGGCGGATTTGAAAAAGCAACTTGAAGATGACGAAAAAAATGGAAAATAATATTTAATTATTTTCTTTTATAAAATTAGATATATAATCACCAACTTGAGAAGTTTTTGATGGTGAAATATTGTTTATATCGGCTGTAGAAACTTTATTTATTAATGAATTTTCTACAGCTTTTTCAATCATTTTAGCCCCATTGCCCAAGTTCAAATAATTTAACATCATAGAAGCCGAAAGTATTGCAGCAACAGGATTTGCAATGTTTTTATTTGTTGCTTGAGGAAATGACCCATGAATAGGTTCAAAAAGCCCCATGCTTTCACCAATTGAAGCAGAAGAAAGAATTCCTATCGATCCCCCAATTATACTTGCTTCATCAGAAATTATGTCTCCAAAAAGATTTTCTGTTAAAATTACATCAAATTGTTTTGGATTAAGAATGATTTGCATAGCTGCATTATCAACAAACATATAATCTAGTTCAACTTCAGGGTGTTTTAAAGAAATTTCTTGAACAGTTTTTCTCCAAAGTCTGGATGTTTCCAAGACATTTGCTTTATCCACAAGAGTGATTTTATTTCTTCTTTTTTTTGCAAAATCAATAGCAATAGAAGTTACTCTTTCGATTTCATCTACTGTATATGTACACAAATCAGATGAGAATGTATTACTTGATTTTTTTTCTCCAAAATATAACCCACCTGTTAATTCTCTAACAATTAACATATCTACATTTTCAATTATATTCTTTTTTAGTGGAGATAAACTTAAAAGTTCTTCATAAGATTTTACAGGTCTTAAATTAGCGTATAATCCAAGTTCTTTTCTAAGTTTAAGCAATCCTTGCTCAGGTCTAATCTTTAGATTAGGGTTATTATCAAACTTTGGATGTCCAATAGCTCCAAATAAAACGGCATCAGATTCTTTGCAAATTTTTAAAGTTTCAGCTGGTAAAGGATTGTTGTATTTATCAATTGCTATTGCGCCAACATCACAAAATTTATAATCAAATTTAATATCAATTTTTTCTGAAACTGATTCAATAACTTTTAATGATTCTTCAATTATTTCAGGTCCAATTCCATCTCCTGGAAGCACAGCAATTTTTATCATTGATCTTTAATAAAATCTTTAATTAAATCCTTTTTTGAAATAAGATAATCAATATCATCATATCCATTAATAAGGCACATTTTTTTATAATTATCAACATCAAATTTAATTGATTTATCATTGATGATTAAAATTTGTTCAGGTAGGTCTATCTTAATTTTTATTTTTGGATTTTTAAAAACCTCATTAAATAAATATTTAAGTAGTTCATCATTAACTTGGATTGGTAAAATATTATTGTTTAAAGCATTCATTTTAAATATATCAGCAAAAAAACTAGATATAACAACATCGAATCCATAATCCTTTATAGCCCAAGCTGCATGTTCTCTACTTGAACCACATCCAAAATTAGCTCCTGCCAACAATATGTTTCCATTAAACAAAGGATTATTTAAGATAAAATCTTTATTAATTTCATTATTACTTTTGAATCTCCAGTCTCTAAATAAGTTTTCTCCAAAATTTAATTTACTTGTAGCTTTTAAAAATCTAGCAGGAATTATTTGATCAGTATCAATATTCTCGATAGGAATTGGTACTGCAGATGAGTCAATTATATTTATTTTTTTATTACTCATTATTTATGTCTATGATTTTTCCGTGAATTGCAGTTGCTGCCGCTAATATTGGACTAGAAAGAATTGTTCTTGATCCAGGCCCTTGTCTTCCTTCAAAATTTCTATTAGATGTAGAAACACAAAGTTCACCTGGTGGAATTTTATCGTCATTCATACCTAAACATGCAGAGCAACCAGGTTGTCTAATTTCAAAACCAGAATCAGCAAAAATATTATCTAAACCTTCTTCTTTAATTTGATTTAAAACTTTTTGAGAACCTGGTACTACAAGAGCATTAACATTATCAGCTTTTCTTTTGTTTTTTATGTATTTAGCAACTGATCTAAAATCTTCAATTCTTGAGTTTGTGCAACTGCCTATAAAAACATAATTTATCTTTTTTCCAATAAGGCTTTCACCAGATTTGAATCCCATATAGTCTAATGATTTTAAATCAGATTTATTATTGTGATTAGGTATTTTATCATTGTATTTCATACCCATACCTGGATTAGTACCATAGGTTAACATCGGATAAATCTCAGATGCATTAAATGAATGTTCTTGATCAAATATTGCATTTTTATCTGTTTTTAATTTATTCCATATTTCTATTTTAGATTTTAATTGATCACCTTTTGGTGAGTATTCTCTTTTCTCCAAATATTCATATGTTATTTCATCAGGTGCAATTACCCCACCTCTAGCTCCCATTTCTATACTCATGTTACAAACAGTCATTCTTCCTTCCATTGACATTTTTTCAAAAACATCTCCACTGTATTCAACAAAAAAACCTGTTCCACCATTAGTTCCAAGCTTTGATATTATATAAAGAATTATATCTTTTGGAGTAACATTTTTATTCAGTTTTCCATTGATATTTATTCTCATTTTTTTTGGCTTATTAAGTAATAAACATTGACTGGCAAGCACTTGTGCAACTTGACTTGTTCCTATTCCAAAAGCTATTGCCCCGAATGCCCCATGAGTAGAAGTGTGGCTATCCCCACATACAATTGTCATTCCAGGTTGAGTAATTCCAAGTTCTGGACCTATAACATGAACAATTCCTTGATTAGGATTTCCTAAACCAAATAAGTTTATATCATGTTCCAGACAATTTAATTTTAATTTTTCAACTTGATTTTTGGAGAGTTCATCCTTGATTGGAAGATGTTGATTTAAAGTTGGAACATTGTGATCAACGGTAGCAACAATTTTACCTGGATCAAAAACTTTAAGATTTTTTCTTTTGAGTTCTTCGAAAGCTTGTGGACTAGTAACTTCGTGAATAAAATGTTTATCTATAAGAAAAATATCAGGACCATTTTCAATACTTTCTACAATGTGCGAATCCCAAACTTTATCAAAAAGTGTTTTTGACATACAATTATATATTCGATAATTTTATTATGTGAGGAAGATCACTGTCGGTGACTTCTTTCTTTATATCAGCAAATTTTAAAAA
>Ga0208130_1000059_pt1 | contig 57960 bp, 47 predicted proteins | sample ETNtaG_31_FD_185771 | JGI IMG/M metagenome (GOLD analysis project Ga0208130, IMG submission 185771) | Marine microbial and viral communities from oxygen minimum zone, Eastern Pacific Ocean - ETNP201310SV78 (SPAdes) (version 2) | ecosystem: Environmental > Aquatic > Marine > Oceanic ... | reverse complement strand
TTGATGAGGAAGAATATGGCTTGGAATGGCAAGGCCGCAGCTAAAACTGCTAGGCAGGCAACGGTGACCATGCCTGGATTATCCGGATCTAGTTCTAATCCTCTGAATAGCAGATTACCTGTGTTGAGACCTATTATCGCCGCATGGATGGCCCATGCCTTGTCTACAGGGACGTCATCTTCTTGTTCGGCCCTAGGAACAACCACGTTAGTCTGGCTCCCAATCATGAATTGAAGGTTGCCCAGGAAGATGGGTTAGTAAGACGGGTTAGGAGGAAGGGGGGATTCTGTCAAAGGTTCGGTGCCCTGCCCCTCATCATTCTCCTCCATAGGGGCGGGATCAAGCATGGCCACCAGCATGCATAGTATCCGGAAGGCAACCGAGGGGCATCTGGATAGGGGCGAAGCTTCCAGAAGGGAACTGAGGCGTGAAGGTGATGATCGGAATGGCGGGTAAGTTCCAGAAGGCTCCACCTGGACCATCTCGCCTCGGTGTTCCATGCATGACCCTCCTCGAACCTACCGTCAGCGACCCGCCTGAGGCCCCAGTGACGAATGTAATTGACATACTCCAAAGTTAGGATTGCGATAGAGGAGGCAATAAGCCAGCCCAGGAGCACGGGTAACGCCCACGAGGATCCAAGATAGTGAATGGCCAGTAGAGTACCGATTACTGAAAGTTGTAGAATAAGGCCCCTCCAAGAGGGGTTTCTGAGTCCATTCCTGCCTTTCCTATCATGAACGGCAACCGAGGACAAAAACTGTCCGGGAATGGTAGAGATCCAGAATGACCAAAGCCCCTGCTCGTAAGTGGCACTCGCTGGATCCCTGTCAGTTGCAACGTTCTTGTGATGATTGTAATTATGCTCGGTCGTAAAGTGTGTATAATTGATGCTGAAAAGTAGTGCCCTAGCTAGCCTCCAGCCTGGGCTCCTTGGCTTCTTGTGTCCAAGCTCGTGTGCAGTGACGATTGCTGATGCTGCAGCAACTAGGCCAGTGGAAAGTGAGGCAGCTATTAGCCACCATGTAATTCCCTCACTCGCGGCGAAAAGGAAGAATGTGCCTAGCATGATGAAGTGCAATAATCCATGAACCCAAAGAAGGGCTTCGAAAGGGGCTCCTGACTCTCTCGGTGGCCTAGGATTTTTTGACTCTCCCAGTACTATGTCGAGCATAGGGCCAATAACCCAAATGAAAATGACGCCGGACAAGGTGTATGCCCCTCCAAGTATGTTACCAGAGATCGCTAGGAGTGGACTAATGAGTCCCAGAAGGTGCAGCCCCCATGGCTCGGGATGTAACACGGCCTCACTCATACAGATGTGCGTGTTTGGCTCTGGTCTTAGCTATTTTCGGAGCCACTACCATCATGCAGTATGGATTGGAGGGGTTATTTTTGAAATAGTCATGGTGGTATATTTCTGCCACATAGAAGTTCTCCAAAGGTGATACCTCAGTAACGATCTCATTATCAAAAAGGCTCCCCATCTCCTCAATAACTGACTCTGAGTCTTCTCTCTGCCTCTCTGAAGAGTAGAAAATGACACTTCTGTAATGCGGCCCTATGTCGTTTCCCTGCCTATTGAGTTGTGTGGGATCATGACACGTGAAGAATACCTCGAGAAGAGTCACACTACTGATTATTGAAGGGTCAAATGTGACCTTGACTACCTCAGCGTGACCGGTCCTCTTTCCACAAACCTGCTCATAAGTAGGGTTTTCCAAATGTCCGCCAGAATAGCCTGGGATTACTTCAGCGACTCCCTTGAGGCCCTTGATTGCCCCCTCCACACACCAGAAGCAACCCCCTCCGAGGACGATGGTCTCCAGATAATCATCTCCTGTAGTTGGGGGCTTCACGAGTTATCTCGACGTCATGAACATGGCTCTCTGAGAGTCCGGCATTAGTAATTCTGACAAACTCACAGCCGTCCTTCATGTCTAAAATGGTCGCATTTCCAGTATATCCCATTGAAGACCTCAGTCCCCCGACAAGCTGATGGATTACGTTCTCAACTGGCCCCCTAGCGGGAACTCTGCCCTCTATCCCTTCAGGAACGTACTTTCTTGTATCGCCCTGCTCGGACTGGAAGTACCTGTCATGAGCTCCCTTGCTCATAGCACCAACTGAACCCATTCCCCTGTAAACCTTGTATGATCTTCCCTGGTACAGAATTGTCTCTCCGGGTGATTCGTCGGTTCCAGCCAACAGTGACCCTATCATAACACAGTCTGCACCTGCAGCGATAGCCTTGGCAATATCGCCACTGTACTTTATTCCACCATCTGCAATTACCGGAATTCCTCTTGTCTTACAAACCTCAACCACACTCTGAACAGCTGTAAGTTGGGGAACTCCGACTCCAGAAACAATTCTCGTAGTACATATCGAGCCTGGTCCAATACCCACTTTGACTGCATCTGCACCGGCCTCAATTAGCATCTTTGCTGCATCGCCAGTAGCTATATTTCCAGCGATGATGGTAGATTCGGGAGCTCTCTTCCTGATCTCTGCAACAGTTTCTATTACCCCGTGGGAGTGTCCATGGGCAGTATCGACAACTATCGCATCGGCCCCGGATTCAAGCAGTGAAAGAGCTCTCATTACTCCTCGTTCTCCAGTTCCGGTTGCGGCGGCGACCCTGAGCCTACCCTGTTCATCCTTACATGAGACTGGATGATCTTTCGTCCTCTGAATGTCCCTGACAGTTATCATCCCTGCACAATTTCCTTCATCATCGATAACGACCAATTTCTCGATTCTATTCTGTTGAAGTAGCCTCTGCGCTGCTTTAGGATCGTAGTCTTGACCGACAGTTACTATCTCTTTGGTCATCAAATCAGATACTTTGGATGTCTCATCCTCGACGAATCGAATGTCCCTGTTGGTGATGATACCAGCCAGTCTGCCTCCTCCATTTACCACAGGGAAGCCTGAGAATCCGTACTTGGACTTCATTTCTCTAAGCTCACCTATGGTCATGTCTGGAGATACCGTTATCGGATTCAGGACTAATCCTGATTCAAACCTCTTTACTCTGGCGACTTCCTCGGATTGCTCCTCTACACTCATGTTCCTATGGATGACCCCGAGGCCGCCTGCTTGAGCCATTGCAATCGCCATTGCGCTCTCTGTGACAGTGTCCATTGCGGCAGAAATTATTGGAATCTTAAGATCTATCTTACTAGTTAGACTTGTGGAAATATCAACTTCGGCTGGGAGAACCGCTGACTCAGCGGGCATCAACAGTACGTCGTCGAAGGTTAGGGCCTGTCGTAACTCGTCTTGCGCCATTATGCACGGCGTATGACATTGATACTTGAACGATTCTATTGCATTTTCTCGTCGATAAGAAAGATGGGCCTCTAAATACTAAGTTTTGTTTCGAGAGGATGTGAGATTGGAATCGGCTTACACTCCGGTTGAGGAACCCTCAGAGTGGTGGCTCAAGGGATTGGCAGTTTTCATGGCATTATTGGGCTTGCTCTACGCGTTCAGTGCATTCGCCTCAGGAATCACCCCTGCTATAATGGAAGAGACTGTTTTCTCCTTCGAATGGGAGCAAATTGAGCCTTATCCAGAAAATGGTACACAGGAAGAGAAAGACGAGTGGGAAGAAGGCAGAATGGCTTGGCAGGACATGTTAGAATACAATGAGGAAATGGTAGAAGTGATACAGATATCTGCCTTGCATAGTGGGTTACTTGCCATTATAGCATTCCTTTCGACCATTTTACTCTGGACCGGTAACAGAGATATTGGGATCAAGTCGTTTGGAGCTTGGATAGGGGTGAATACACTCGGAGGCTTCTGGATGATGTGGAAGTGGTCTGCTATTGGCTTCACACCTCTTGATGACTATGGCCCTGAAGCCGGAGGGACGTTTATTCCAGACATTATCAACACCCTTTCGTTCACATTGGGTGTTGTCCAAATTGCTTGCTGCAACATTGTCCTTCTTTCGATATTGGCACTCATATCGGTCAAGTCAAGGCCTGAGGTTGTTCTGAAAGAATAATTCTCCACGATGAATTCGCCAGTATGTTGAAATGCCTCCGCTAGGAACATAAGCCATGGAACAAGTAGTGAATGGTATTCTGGTTGTCAATACAGAGACAATCCCAGGAAAGGTGATTACCGAAACAATGGGGGTAGTTAGTGGCTCTACCGTTAGAGCAAAGAATGTCGGGAAGGATATCTTCGCAGGATTGAAGAATATTGTTGGAGGAGAATTGACTCAGTATACCGAGCTTCTTCAGGAGTCTCGAAATGAAGCAGTCGGGAGAATGGTTGCAGATGCGATGTCGATAGGTGCAACCGCTGTTGTGAACGTCAGGTTTGCCACGTCGGCCATCACAGCGGGTGCCGCTGAGCTCTTCGCTTACGGGACGGCAGTGAAATACGAATAGAGGTGCTTCGATGAAAACCTCCATTGCCAATATCAGATTGTTCTGCATTTTGGTAATGTCCCTATTTGTATCATTTTCGATGAATGTAATTGCTCAGGGTTCTGATGAGGGCTCTGGTTTCCCATTTGTTGTCGTTTTCCTACTTCCATTCATCCTTCTATCACTGTTTGGGATAATTTGGATGGTGGCCTATCCGGTGATGTTTCTCTGGGGAGCAGTCTTCAGCAGTGGGAAAGTGGAACAAATGCATCATGAGGCAAATAATAGGAGAGATTCCCTAAGGAACAGAAAAGGGGGAGAGATTCTGAATACCATTGATGGGGGCTATAGGACAGATGTATCTAGTGCTGGACTGGTTAGTGCCAACGGTGTCTTCGGACCCAGTCACTGGCACCTTATGATCGGATTCTTCAACAATCTGATAGGAGGAAGTGTTACGGTTTTCCAGCAGGTCATCTCCGCGGGAAGGGCCGAGGTGATGCAGAGATTGCGCGAGCAAGCTGAATCGGATGGATGGGATGAAGTCATTAACGTCAGAATTGACACTGCAAGCATGACTCCACAGTCATCTAACAGCAAGAACACTGTAAGGGGCGTGGAGATTTACGCTTATGGTACTGGAATTAAGTACGAGTGAGGGTTGATATTCTCCAACTCTTACGGAGGTTCCTCGACACGTCCCCTCTGTGGGATCCGGAGTGGGGATTAACATGCAAGGGCCTGTGACCAAGATAGAGCCGCGTATCGCTGCCAAGCTCTCGAAGCAGAAGTACCAGTTGGTTGGAGAGCATGGGGGCGTGAAAGTATGCCACTGGACTAAGCAGAGCCTCATCGCGGACAGGTCTTGCTACAAGGGCACATTCTACGGAATAGAGAGTCACGGCTGCATGCAGATGGCACCCAACGTGGACACATGCAACCTAGGCTGCACTTACTGTTGGAGGGAGCCTCATTCAGACACCCTAAACAAGATAGACGATGATCCATACGAGCTCTATCTGGAATCGGTAAAGGCGCATCGTAGACTCTTGACTGGTTTCGGAGGGAACCCTAAGGCTGACAAGGAGAAGTTTCTCGAGGCTCAGAATCCCAAGCATGTGGCAATATCATTGAATGGTGAGCCAACGTTGTACTCCAGACTTGGGGAGTTCTTAGAGGTATGTCACAATCATGGAACATCCACATTTCTGGTCACTAATGGCAGCCTTCCAAAGGTAATTGAGAACCTGGACCCCTTGCCTACTCAACTCTATGTCTCGGTAGATGCACCAAACAAGGAGATATTCGACAGACTGTGCAAGCCCAAGTTCGACCAGGGCGCCTTTCACAAGCTGGAGGAGACTCTGGAGTTGCTGCCTAGCTTAGACACGAGGACGGTTTGTAGGCACACTCTGATCAAGCATGAGTCATTGGGATTCCACGAAGATTACGCGAGATTGGATAATTTGGCCGACCCGGATTTCATCGAAGCGAAGGGTTATGTCAATGTAGGAAATAGCAGGAACAACCTCTCAGTTGAGAATATGCCAACTCACCAAGAAATTATTGAGTTCTCGGAGAAGCTCGCCCCGCTCGTAGGGAGAAAGCTACTTTCGGACAGAAGGGAGAGCAGGGTTGCCCTAATTGGGAAGAAGATGATACCCGTTGATCTCCCAATAGCGAGCATGGACCTTCCCAAGGACCTAGGAATCGCAAAGCCACAGAGGTTCATGCTCCCTCAAGTGTGAACAATTGGCCTCGTGGACCCGCATTCTGGACAAATCTGATCTATTGAGTCGGCATAATCGTAATTGCAAGCGGGACAGGTCTGTGCAAGCTCTCTCTTATTCTTGGCCTCGACCTCGATTTTCTCGTCTTCCACTCTCTCTAGATTTAGAGAGTCTCTTTCCACATTGGGGACGTCGAACCTTCCAGGCCCTCCGAGCTTCAACAATAGATCTGGCGGGAGAGTTATGGTACCGGTATCGTCGATAATTAGCTCCCTAGTTTCTGAGAGGTCTGACAAGTCGAAATCTGTGCCGTGTTGTGCCACGAACCTCCCCTCTCTGAGTTCCAGAGACCTCTCGCAGAAGTACGCCACGTCCCTATTGTGGGTGACCAGTAAGAAGGCCACGTCTTCCTCCTCATGGAGCTTCTCGAACAACTCTAGGACCTCCCTACTGGTGATCGGATCCAACGCACCTGTTGGCTCATCTGCTAGTATCAGCTTTGGATTGGTTATCAGTGCCCTAGCGATCGCCACACGCTGTTGCTCTCCTCCGGAGAGTTGCTCTGGCATACCCATCCACCTGTCACCCATCGCTAGCCTCTCGAGCAGCTCCCTTGCCTTGGCCCTTGCAGGCCCCGGCATCACCCCTTGGTGCCTGAGTGGTTGTGCGACATTATCCAGGGCATTCAGATCGGGAAGTAGATTTGAGTCTTGGAAGATGAAAGAGACTGTTTCCTGCCTGAGTCTGACTAGTTCGTTTCCAGTCATTCTTATCATTTCCTTCCCACCTAGCGAGACTGAGCCAGATGATGGTTTCATCAAACCACCTAGGCACTTCAGAAGTGTTGATTTTCCAGATCCAGATGGGCCTATGACAGCAACGGCCTCGCCCTCCTTGATCTTAACATTGAGTCCTCTCAATGCAACTACATTTCCTTCTAGGCTCATGCTCTCGTAGATATGATACATATTCTTAGCTTCAAGAATAATTGATTCCTCTTCCATATCTCACTCCCCCTTCAGTACTATTGCCAAGTCAGACTTCAATGCTCTCCTGGTTGTCAGTAGAAGAGCTATCACTACCGCTATGAGCACTGAGGCATTCACGATGATTAACTCTGTCCAAGGCCAAACTAAGTCCCTGTCTATCGGGGCGCTCTGACCGAGGAAAATCTGGAAAATGAATCCAAATACCCCGAAGAATCCGTTGAATGATTCTGATATAGCCAAACCGAGAATAACTCCCAGGGCCATACTAACCAAGAGAATCGCCATTATCTCGAAAAGTACCAGACGCAATACCTGCGCCGGGCTTGCTCCGATCGCCTGAAGAATGGCCAGTTCCTTCTTCCTCTGTGATAGAACGAGTGATAGGAATACGAATGCCGAGGCTATCGAAGCCAATGATGCCACGACGAATTGCAGGCTTAGGAGTCCCGGCGTACCGAAAATTAGCCCGCCTGTACGTTCATTGCCCTCATGATTTGTCCCCCAATCGCTAGCGGATGAGACGCCCTCACCGTTTGAGACCTCGACACCTAGGGTCTTCAATGCGTTTTTACAATCCTTTTGAGACTGGTCACATAGCTCGAAGAACCAGCGATTCGACGTGTAGTCAGTGACAGCCGATGGCCCTAGAAGAAGCTTGTAAGTTCCTTCACCGATGACTATAGCTTGGGATGACTCTGAGGATAGTAACCCTGGAACCCATCTGTGTCCTCCCATGTATGTTACCTCAGCCTCAGTTATCGTCGAGGTTATTATTGGATTCATTTCGCTATCGAATCCTCCGAATCCGTAGGAAGTGTACTGTAAGGTTACATTAGATCCAACATCTGATTTAGAAATATCCAATTGGTTTCTTGCAGCCCCACCAGCAGTGAATCCCGATAATGCCCAGTCATCTGACACAGCTCCAATGTCACTGCCCGGTATTGCCTGCTCATCCCATTGTAAAGTATCTTCATGCCCATCAAAGACGATCCATGTCCTGAGAAGGGAACCTTCGCCTTTCTGATTTGTGAAGATGTCTCCGACCGAGGTCATGTAGTCTATTGAGTCAATCTCGGATACATCGGCTCTTTGTATTGCTAGCGTTACCTCCTCCATAGCTCGTTGCTGTGAGATTGGCTCATCGAATTGAACCTGCAAGTCCGCTCCGGTCTGCGCAGAAGTGGTTCTCTCGTCCACCAGAGTTCCGGTATACCCCTGTACGGCTGCAACAGTGACAATTGATAGGGTTAGCAGTAATATTATTGCTAGACGATTCACTGATTCACTCGACCCTGATCCCCTCAATCCCCTCTTGATATCTGTCAGGACAGGGGTCCACCCAAACAATGTCGTGAATATCCTAGGCCCCGCCGCGCCTATTCTACCGAGAACTAGGGCTCCACCTATCCAGAGGAAGAACGGGCCGAACAGGAATAATAGTCCATCGACTATGAAATTGGAGTTTATTCCCTTTGGTCCCCACGGACCAAAACCACCGTTACTCTCTATCCAGCTCTCTACAAATGACAGGACGCCAACAAAGAAGACCAGAAGGTGTAGCCAAAACCTTGATCTCTTCCTAGGAGCAACTCTTCTGACTCCTTCATCGATTTCTATGCTCAAGAATTCTGATGTTCTGGAGCTCCCAAAGAGTAGAGTTATCCCGACTGTCACGAGGAAAATCAAGAATGTAGCTAACCCGCTCAATGTGGGCACTACTCTGAAGTCACTTTTCTCGAAGGCCATGAATCCAACCGCATCAAGCACTACTGGCACGGAGGCCATTGCGAGGACGTATCCTAAGAACCAACCAAGCACACTTACAACCGACAGCTCTCGAAGAATCAGGGAGCCGAGAGTTGACTCCGTACCCCCAATAACCCTGTGAATTGAGATCTCCCTTCTCCTCTGTTCCAGAGAAAGTATCAGACCATAAATAAGAACTGAGAATGATAGTATCACTATTGGTATCATCAGGATGTAGTCGAAGACACTTATTAGCCCCAATAACAACTCGAGGAATAAAATGGAGCCTGAAATGAGGTCGTTGTATTCAACCATTATGTCATTACCGGTAGTGTAATTGGACCCCTCAATCTCCCCCTTCAATCCATCCAGCCACTTCGTGGCGGCGCTCGTAGATGAGGAGGGGAGCTGGTTCCTATCTACTGCTATTCCGAGGTATCCGTGATCATTGTCCATCAGGGTAAGCTTCTGAGAATCGTTGAGAACCGAGGCCGAGACCATTATCGGATTAAACAGGAGAGTTGGGTTGCCTGCCCCTCCTTCCTGATAAACCGCGGCTACCTTGAGATCGTAAACCGTCATGTTAACTTGACAATACAGGAATCCAGAATCGAGATTGAAATATTCGTACCCGGGACAGTCATCGAAGCCAGAGGGTATATCTTGGTAGCCAAGGTAGTCGTATGTGTAAGAGAAGGTTAATGATTCGAGGGTGTCGTTTACTCCTACACCTGCCTTACCAGCAATTTGAGAAGGGAGGATGATCGAGCGATTTGAAGCGGCTTCTTCAGCAGATCCTGGCCATGATCCATATATCACCCGGTTAGAATGTCTCTCTCCCAAATCGCCGTCCCATATTCCCTCTCCATAGAACCTTATCGTCCTCTTATCGTTAATTGGAGGTCCTGAGTCATAAGCCTCGGGATATTCCCAACTGACATTGTTCCAATCCCCAACAGTACTAGTGACCCCTACGGCATTTAGGGGCTGAGGAATTATGGCGCCATCATCTAAAAATCCGCTGACTCTCACTCCCTGTCTGCCGAATACTAACCCACAATCGGATATTTCGTCCATCTGTATGAGTTCAGAGCAGGCGGTTTCCCAGAGTAATGAGTCATTTGTTCTGCCTTCAGAATCCTGACCCGGGTCATCGGCGAAATCCACCTTTCCGTCAAAGATTTCATCTTGTAGAGAGAATTGTAGGAAAGCCCCATTCAGTCCAGCAGAGTAAGCTAGGACTGTAGTTATGACAAGCGATGCCAAGAAGACACCTGCAAAAACTGCGAGTACCCTTTCCCTTCCCTTCCAAGCACTCTTGAACGCCATTGACATATTGTCAGGCATGGCATACATTATTTCCATAATTGAAGCGTTTATCGGATCATTGTCTGGTACTGATCCGTACTCATTTTTATTGTATTCACCCTCTTGAACAAGAAAGAAAGGCAGTACAAAGTTGAGGAGAGGGATCGGGGTACTGATTAACCACCAACCAGATCTTCCTAAATCATGCAACCTACGAACGGTTACACTTGTGAAGGAATAGAACAGAGCAAGTTGAGTAAAGAGAACTAGGTAGGACAGGGGAACAAAGAAAAGTGTATCAAGCAATCCTATGCCCACAAGAGAGGACAATGATAAAATCGTAATTTTGTAAAAAATGTCAGCTACAAATAATATTGGAGCCAGTATAAGATAGAACCAAAAGAAGTTCCAGAATTCTGATCTTGACGCCCTTCCCCCTAGGTCCCCTGTCTTTACGATGCATTTCTTTATGGCCTCAAATGGATGCATTGGAGATTCTGGCCTGTGATCATCCTCGTAGAAGAAGTCCATCATTCATCACCCGCCGTTCCCCATGCAGATCTGATATCTGAAGCGGCAGTAACACCGTCCTTGAGTAGGAGCATTCTGTCTGCCTTTGATGCAAGGTTAGGGTCATGGGTAACCATCAGAACGGAGATGCCATAATCCTCGCATAGCTCCTTGAAAAGATCAAGAATTCCTTCAGCGCTCTTGACATCTAGATTGCCAGTCGGCTCATCAGCAAGGATGAGGGGCCTCGAGCCAGAGATTGCTCTGGCAATGGCGACCCTCTGCCTCTGCCCTCCCGAAAGCTGGTCAGGGATGAAGTTCATTCTGTCTGACAGGCCAACCTTGCGAAGTGCCTCCTCAGCCTGCGACTCTGCGAGTGAGGTTGGGACGCCCGATAGCTCCAAAGCGAAAGTCACATTGTCGAGTGCGGAAAGCCTGTCTACAAGATGGAAGTCTTGGAATATCCATCCCACTCCGTTTCTTCTGACGTCTACAACCCTGTTCGGGGGATGTGTCCCATAATCAAATTCATTCAGTGAAATGGAGCCAGAGTCAGCTTCCAGAAGTCCGCCGATAATGTTCAGAAGGGTGGACTTTCCACATCCTGACGGCCCCATTAGAGCGACGAGCTCACCGGATTCGATTTTCAAATCGATTCCCTTTAGCACTTCGAGCCTGTTCCTTCCCGAGCCGAAGGACTTCGTCAGATTACTTACTTCCAGCACCTGTACCTCTCCTGAGCGTGTAGTTACGTCTTACCCTGACCTTATAATCAGTCGTAATTCAATCTTCAATTTATTTTGTCGGAGAAAACTGTTTCATATGCTTCTGCTAAAGATTTTCCATGGGATTCAGGGCTCAGGTTGTTCATCACATGATTCATCAGCTCGTCTGATGGGAGTCTCGGAACCCCTCCTGCAGCCCTCCAATTGGCATGGATAGATGTCAACTCACTTACCCAGTCTTGGATTGAGGTAGGGGGTAGCAGGCAGGTGTCTGGAATTATCTCATTGTGTGCGGGCAAGTCCGAGGCGAGTACTAGACAACCAGCAGCCATTGCCTCGGCAGGGGGGTACCCGAATCCTTCGCTCGCACTGGGGAACAGTAGGACCTCCGCATTTTGTAGAGCTGCGAGTAGTTGATCATCGGTTATCTTCACATCGCTTCCTATGTGGATCACATTGATATCTTTGGAGACCTCCTCGGGCAAAGAAGAAATCACCTTCTTGGCAAAATCGAGTCTTTTCCTTCTTTCATTGCTCCCCAAAGTTATCACAAGCATCTTTGATTCGTCATCTAGGTCACCAAGAATCTCTCTTGGCCTAGGATTTGAAATTGGGCTCCAGTATTCTGTGTCAATCTGGTGCCTCACAAGAGCAACTGGTTTTCCTGGGAATGTTCTCTTCACATCTTCCAGAGTGGCCTCAGAAATACAAATCAGCATATCGGCCCTCCGAAGTCCGTTCTTCAGATTTCTCAGATCTCTCCTCCTGAAGAATCCGGGTTTGTTATCTCCCACTGGAACTACTACATCCCCCCCAACTATCTCCCTTGGGCTTATGTGAAACAGGTCATGGACTGTGACGATTACCGGAACCTTGCTTTTCTTTGGTACCAAATGGGCTTGCTCCTGGTCAGTTATATGAATCAAATCGGCCTCTGTAGACTCTGATATTTGATTGACTAATCTTGGGTGAGAGAACCATCTCTTCATGACTCTTGATGGAAGAGTATCCATTGGTTCATGTTCGATAGTGTTGATTTTTGTCCAGTTGGGTACCAGAGCTCTGTTCAGCGAATGCTCGATTGAATGATGTGCTCTGCCCAGGCCCGAATCCTCTGAAAGGCGAGGTCCTCTGACCAGTAGAACTCTCCTCACCATGTTCTCACCAAGGCGTATCGGACTTAAACGAGGACGGGTGATGGGGGCTCATGGCGCGCAATGGGGGCGGGACTGGTGCTCCTCCGAGAAGATTGCTAGTCGCAAAGGGTAGCTTTGCCCCCATGGGAGGAGCGGAGAGGGACATAATCAGAAATCTTCCATCCCTATCTAAGAAATTTACTGTCTCTGTTGCAACATTGGAAAGTTCTTCTGAGCTAGCTAGCGTCTGCGAAGAAAATGGCATACGATTAATGACTCCGAGTCTAAAATGGTCGCAATCTAGTAGTGTGATTTCCAGGGTTCTTGACACTGATTTTTCTAGAGCATTGGAGTGTTGGAAGTCGGTCGGAAATCTAATGGACGACTTGAATGAGTTTGACTTTGCTCATATTACAAGCGGAGATGGTAGCTTGGCTATTTTGAAAATCATTCCCGAGGACGTTGCTATCCACTTACACCTTTTGGAGCCCCATAGAGGGCTCCATGAGGATGTTCTGCATCGTGGTATTGACGGTAGGCCAAGGAGGAGTCTTGGTGTAACAAAGGCTGCTTTAGCACTAGCGAGACGGAGGGATCTTTCGCTCATCAGGGAGCTTTCTGCCAGGAATAGATCGGCCATAAGCGGAAACTCTGAATTCACTTCATCAAGAATTGGGGAGGTATATGGAATCCCGTCCGGTGTTCTCTTGCCTAGCCTAGGGATAGGTGAGTTTACGCAGAACCCTTCTGATGATGAGCCGATCAAGATAGAGGGGCCTACTGAGCCCTACGTGGTGACCATTGGCAAGGCTAGTTGGGTGAAGGGCACCTGGGAGACGATATCAATGCTCCAAGGGAGTGGGCATTCTTTGGCACATGTAGGTGGGGGCGAGTCAGGGGATCTTGATTCTCTGGCTAGTCATGCAGAGGATTGTAAGGTTGGGATATGGATAGCTCCTAGGCTCAGTTATACTGATCTTTGCAGTCTGATTAGAGGGGCCAAGGCCGTGGTTAGCATGGCTCACTCTGAGCCATTTGGCCTCACTCCGATTGAGGCACAGACGATTGGGACGCCAGCACTGTTCGTGGATGAAGGAGGTTTCAAGGAGACAATATCTGATGGAGATTCTGGTAGGCTACTACCGAGGGATGATTACTCGGCATGGCATAATGCTCTCAAAGAAGCTGGGGTCGCAGAGAACCGAGCGCAATGGTCGGAAAACGGAAGGGTTGGAATTTCAATGAAGGGTTTGAACCCAGAAAGATTCTCAGAAAGACTGTATGAGATTTTTGACGAATTATGAAGATCTAGTCAATCTCCTGTATTCTCGGAAGAGTTAGCCTGAAGACGAAAAATGTGGAGATGAGGCCTAACAACAGAAGTGAGGACGACGCCCATAATGGGAGAATGGCTGCCGAGTCAGAAGGTAGCCAGAATGGAAGGATATCAAAGAGCGATTCTCCCCTGACTAGCTTTCCCCCAATAGAAGAAGCCATGGAAGTCATGAGGAAAGCAGACACAGCGGTTGCAGCCTGCAGAATTGCCAATTGCCTGACATCCCACAGCCCGGGCCCCATCCTATACCTGCCAATCACGAAGGCTGACCAGAAGCCAAGGGCCAGGCCACTATAGACGAACTTGTTGTACAGGAGGGCGCTTTCGGCGTGTCCTTCGGCGGCAAGATTTCCAGTCATTATAGCGACAGGGAGGAATAAAAGAGCCAGAGAAGACCCAGCTAGAGAGGCTCGGTCCATGGTAATAAAAAGAGACTCGCTATTGATTTCTGAAGGAGTAAGAATCCTAGAGGCCAAGCACCCAATAGCACAGATGGTAGCGAGTACCATAGAGCCTACGACTATCTCAGCCATTGCAGTGTGCAGTGTTGCAGAGCCTACCATTACTCGACCTCCTCTCGATACTCCGGGTCTTCTACCCATTCCTCTGCTACTGGATTCCAGAGCCATCCAGGATTGTCATCAGACCTGATCAGGGGCGACTTATCGACTATTTTTGTTTGGTCGATTTCTTCCCTCTGAATGACTGGTGAAAGTCTTCCTTGCAAGGTAACTAAGATTGAGATGACTAGAAGCGCAAATGCGAATGAGTGGGCTCTTGCTGACCATATGTCTCCCTCGAAAGGAGGTGCTGCAGTGCCCATTTTAAGCCAAGGCTGTTCGATTGAGAAGGTTCCATTGAATGTTGTAATTCTGTAGACAATGTCGATTTCACCCATGGTGGCTGGAATATTCACCTCCCATTCGTTGCATATCTCCTCTCCTGGTTCAGAGATACATTGAACTGGGGCTGAAATAGGGTCCCATTCACCCTCAAGCATCCATTCGACAGAGATATCTGTTGAGTTCCTAGTACTGATATGCAGGGGAGAGTCGTCACCAGAAACCCTGAATGATGGTGCGACCCAATCACTGGAAATCCCCGGAAGTCCTTCGGGGACCTCGTTGACAATTACCTCAAAGCCTTCACTGACGCCGGAATATGCCTTTTCGCCGCCATACGAACCATGATGAATCTCTGCATACAAAATATGACTTCCGAGATCTTCTGGAGTAAGCATTACCCATGTTGCAGTAATTGTTCCAGAAGACGGCATTGTCATTTCAATATAATTTGATGATCCCCCATTTGGGTCCTGAATCATATGCCAACCATAATCTTCTGGGGTGTCAGAGTTGCCGTTCAAGGAGCTGAGAATGAATATACCGAAAATATTGGTGGGTGAAGACACTTCACTTACTGTCACATGTACAGCTACGGCTTGCCCATAGAATGCCTCATTTCCAAGAGAGATCTCAATTTTAGCATCTGACTGCATGCTTAGAGATGGATCTCCATGACAGGACCCTCCGCAGGAGTAATCCCTATCGGCGTCTCCATTTCCTCCTGGGTTCGCCACTGAGTAACCAGGGGCCAATACCAGGGATATGCACAGAAGCATTACAATGGCAATCCTGTTCATCTCAATCTCCTCCTGTTGTCGTAAATAGCAAACGCCAAAGATATGATTCCTAGAGCTGCCATGGTCACCGAGATAAGCATGGTTGTGAGGTCACTTGCCTCATCAATTGGTTCTGGTCCAGACGATGCGATCGACGATGCGTCAACATTGACGTGATTTTGTCCATCAATTATCCATACCACCTCTCTGCCATCAACCACTGATGTCACGGCATAGTAGAGAGTCGTAGCTATTGGAGCCGTTTCGCTCCACTCTAGGTATTCTGTAGAGTCTAATGACTGTAGGGGTTGTGGAATCGCCTCTCCCCATGAGGGTTGCTCATCGAACATTGTAAGCCCAACGACAGAGGATATCGGGCTAGTAGATCTGTATATCCTGTATTCATCAGCAGTTCCTTGCCAGCTCAACAGAACTTGGTCCCCTTCCAAAGAGGCCGTCAGAGAGGCAGTAGTCTGAACATCGTCGTATACTATTGTGGAAACTGATATTCCCTCTAACTGTAGATTATCCACAACTGTCAGATGGATTGAGTGTGGCCCTGGGCCCATGATCACATCAATGGTACTTCCTGAGGCCTCCACGCCATCTATCACCCATTTATAGGAGGTGATTTCTCCATCTAGGTCGAATGATGAGGTAGCATCGAATGTTGCTAATGACCCAGAAATTGGTGGAGATGGAGTAACTGACCATGAAGCCTGAGGAGCAATATTTGAGATAATCACCGATGCAGAGAGATTTGCCGAGAGTCCCCACGGATCGGTAGCTGTTACAATGACCTCCCATTCCTGACTTGGCTCAAGCCTTATCTGATCCACCCGATCCAAACCATCTAGCTCAGGTATCACGAAACCATCTCTGAACCATAAATAGTCGAGGTCGACCGGCTCATCGTCTGGATCTTCAGATACTGTGACTGCTAGGAGGTCGCTCAGTGAATCGGGCGACCCTAGAATACTATCAGGTCCAGATCCTTGTAATGATATTTCGAGTATTGAGGGATTCGCGTTTTCAATTGCTCTAGAGTTGGTCTTCATTGAAGTTCCAAGATCCTCTCCATCCCCCGGGATTACTTGAACGGACCAATGTTCGTCTCTGTCTACTTCAGAGTGAGAAATAGTCGTCAGTCCATCATATTCAGTAATCCATTCGCCATCGACCCACCATCTAATCTGGCTCCCGAACTCCAGATCTCCATCCACATCGAATTGCTCCCATTCCACATACAGGTCAGAGTCGGTTGTTAGCTTTCCTTCTGGCAATAGGGAAATGTCTGTTACCACTGGTGGGGTGTTGACAATGTCGACATGGGTAGTTACGTACCAATCTGACCATACGAGGCCATCGAATACTCTAACATGAGCTTCCCACTCCTCTCCTTTGGCTGTAAATGATGGGTCTACTATAGTCTCATCATTGAACGCTGCAACCATCACGGTGTCCCTGAACCATCTTATCTCAGTCGATTGTATTTCGTCTCCATCTGGATCATATGGAGTGTAGATGAGCTGAAGGGAGTCGGTAGTTAACGTGTTACCTGTAGTTGAGATGAAGGCAGTAACTGAAGGTCCGGTGTTAGATGACCCGATCACAACCTTTCCACTATATGCAGTGTCACCATAATCCGAAGAGTCGCTCGGCGTAACTGAAGCCTCCCACTCGTCTCCAGACCTAATCATGAAGCTAGAGACTGTTAGTTCTCCATCCAGTTCAACAACTCTTGAGCCATCTAAGAACCAATAAATCATCGTTTGCTGGGAATTCTCGGGATCCCCATCAAGATCGTAATATTCCCAAGACAAGGTTAGGTCATCGTCATCCATGGGAGAGTCTGGACTAATAGACAAGGTCCTGGCAATAGGCAATGTGTTGCCAATCGTGATTGGATCTAGAGAAATCATATCGCCAAATTCATTACCATCGTTGGGAGTAAGCTCGACCCTCCAACTTTGACCCTTCGAGATGAAGCTGTTCGGAACGTCTGTCAGATCGTCTATCTGAGTCACTCTGAGGCCGTCTCTAAACCAGTGAATTGAGGTTCCTTGTTCGAAGTCACCGTCTTCATCATAGTAATTGTATGAAATTGACAATCCGGTCTCCTTGGTTGGATTTGCCGGGACATAGGTCAATGCTGATGCAACCGGGGGGTTATTTGTAGATCCGGAGTCCTCGCTGGACTGGACTGAAACGGTTGCCCATCCATCCCCACCGTTATTCCCATTTCCATTCGCCGCCATTACCGCTAGCGAGAAGGTAACCGACCCCGTTCCCGCTGAAGGAGCTGTCCACTCCAGAGACCAGCTTCTGTAGTCTGGGAATTGATGGGTTGCTTGGTTCCCGGCTTGATTTACCTGAGTGTTCATGATTCCAATTCCTGTTGAAAGTGTGCCGTCAGAAACTTCTAGATTGAATCCGCCCTTTGACCCAGAAACTCCTCCATTCATCCCTATGTTTAGAGAGTACGTCTGACCGGGTGAGTAGATTGTTGGAAAGTTCTGAGTGGGAGTTGGCGAGGCCGCGGATCCACCATGACAGTTGCAGCCATTGGACGAATTGAACTTGCCTCCACTGTTAGCAATGGCCACCTGAGAAACAGAAGATAGTAGTATGAATATCAATACTACCGAGATGACGCGCCGTGGTGCCATGGCCCTGTATGGGATGTGCGGAATGAATAAATTCATTGGTGAATTAATTTGACACAGTTCGTCCGTTGCATTCATTGATTGGCCCCACGTCGGAAGGCCATGGGACTGATTGAGAAGGTGGCAGTCATTGGTGCAGGAAACATGGGCTCTGGGATAGCACAGAAGAGTGCTCAAGAGCTTTTTGAGGTTCAAATGGTAGATAGAGAGCAAGAGTGGGTGAATAGAGGCCATGGGATTGTATCGAGCTTTCTAAAGGAGGCCGAGGATCGACGTATTTTCAATTCCAAGCAGGTTGAGGATATTAAATCGAGGATTTTGGGAGTGGTCGGGACGGAGAATGTCGATCCGAGCACAGACCTAGTTATTGAGGCAGTATTCGAGGACTTTGATATCAAGAAGGGAGTATTCCAGACTCTGAACGAGGTATGCGGAGAGAGTACCATATTGGCCAGCAATACTTCCTCGCTGTCGGTAAACGAATTGGCTGAAGTCACAGGAAGGCCAGATAGGTTTGTTGGGCTTCACTTCTTCTACCACCCAGCAAAAAATAGACTTGTGGAGATTATTCCCGCATCCAAAAGTTCCGAGGAGAGCGTCAATCAAGTGGAACAGTACTGCAAGGCGATGGGAAAGGTGGTTATCGTCTGCAAAGATAGGCCCGGATTTGTCGTAAATCGATTTTTTGTTCCTTGGCTAAATGAAGCATGTTTACTGTTGGAAGAAGGTGTCGGCACTGCAGCACAGATAGACGCCGTTTCCAGAAAATCGTTCAGTATTGGGATGGGCCCGTTCGCCCTGATGAATCTTACTGGACCGCCTATTGCGCTACACTCAACCGACTATCTAGCTGAGCAATTAGAAACCCCAAGATATAGGGGGGCGGGAAACCTCAGGAAACTGGTTGAAGAAGGAAGAATGTGGGACATTGAAGGATCTGAGGATTGTGACGAAGAAAGTAGTAGAATAATCTCAGAAAGATTACTCGGGCAGGTGTTTTCTGTTTCATCTCAAATTGTAGAGGAGGGGATTTGTTCGATGGAAGATGTTGACAGAGGGGCCAAAGTCGGTCTTAGATGGGCCAAAGGGCCATTTGAAATGGCGAATGAGATTGGGATCAGAAATGCATCTCGTATGGCTTCTGAATACTCAGATTTAGCCGGACTGGAGATACCAATATGGTTTACTAGCAAGATGGAGAAATTCGAATTCTCATACGTTGACTTGACAGTAGATGGAGACGTGGCCAGGGTGAAGTTGAACAGGCCAGAGGCTATGAATGCACTAAATGTCGAACTGGTATCGCAACTTGGTGTTATAGTTGAACAAATCAATTCAAGATCCGATATATCGACCATGATCTTTGAGGGGGCCGGTAAGGCGTTCGTTGCTGGAGCAGACGTCAAATTCTTTGTTGACAAGTTGAGAGAGGACTCATTTGGGGATATTTACGAATTCACCGCAAACGGACATGAGGTTCTGAACGCAATTGAAAAAAGCCAGAAGACCACAATAGCTCTTACGACCGGTTTGGCATTGGGAGGAGGTCTCGAACTGGCTCTATCTTGCGACTACAGAATAGGAACCAGGAGAAGTCAATTCAGGTTCCCAGAGACATCAATAGGCATATACCCAGGACTAGGAGGGACTCAGCGGACAGCTAGAATATGCGGTTTAGAATGCTCAAGATATGCGGTGTTGGCTGGAAACTTCCTAGATTCTACTACTGCACATGATTTAGGCCTTCTAACTCATAATGTGGATGCTTCTGAAGTCGAGTCCATTGTTAGTACCCTCATTGGAACTAAGCCTGAGAATAAATATCCTAGTGAGCCGATTAATGGAGATAGCGACATAGTCTCTTTCGCGAAGGATTTCTACTCCAATGAAAACGTTCAATCTCTATTAGCAGGAGAAGTTCCTTCGGGTTTCGATTCTGAGGATCCTTTAGTTTCAAGGCAGATCAAGTCATTGTCGAGAGCTGCCCCGATTGCTCTAAAGATAGCGAACGAGCTTCTTTCGGACATTGGGACTGGATCTAGTCTAGACAGGGGTCTTGAACTAGAGCTGGAAAGACTTGAAGAGATCTTCAGTACTGCAGATGCAGAAGAGGGTTTGAGTGCTTTAATCGAAGGAAGGCGACCAAAGTACAACTCTTCCTAGAGTTCTCTAAGTGGAGATTGGACCCATGCTGGGGCTCTGTAGTTAGCAATTGCTGCAAACAGGATCGATGTCAAACTTATACGGTTAAGTTCTCCAACTATTTCCTCTTCTCCTAGTGTCTCATCTATCCATGTTTCTAAAAATTTGTCCATCTTTCATTCCTCCTACTAGTGTAGATTTCACACTGAACCAGCTGAATCTTATATTTGAGTGCATAAGTTTTCGTGATTACACGTAGATGCATTTTATACACTAGATACCATGTGGACTACTTGATAATCATGTCTGGCAGACCACTCAGAATATCCAAGAGAGACCTTAGGAAAGTGGAGAAATCCGTCGATGAAGTTATGGGGCTGGGAAAGGAAATTCGAAATCTATTTTCTAAGTATAACGATGAGGAGTATGATGTGGGCTGGGAAGTCGATTCTGCTGTTGACTCGTTTTCAGTCCTTAGTTCAAGGTGGACAACTGAGATTCTTGCAACTCTCTACATTGCGGGCGATCGGAGATTCAATGAGATGAGGGGGCTTCTAAGAGGAATCAGTAGTCGGACACTGTCTGACAAGCTTACCACATGCGTTGAAAATGGCCTTGTGGAGAGGATAGTCGAGGATGGTCCGCCTGTTAGAGTAAAGTATAGCCTCACAGTCCACGGCAGAAGGGCTGGTGCGCTTCTTTCGCCATTTGTTGGATACATGAAAATTCACAATGGAAAAATCGACGGTCCTGCCTAAGTCTTGGTTTGAGACATTGTATGAGCATTAGAACGCATGATTAAAACCCCATACGCTAACCAAAGATACTATGGCGCTGGTAGATCAGTGGAGGTTTTCTCGTCCATGGTACCTAGATTCGATTGGGGCTATTGCTGGTGCAGCTCTAGGAATTGGGGGGAGTGTGCAGCTACTCTTCCCAGCTGCTCAAGGAACTATGATTGCGCACAGAGAAACCGGCTGGGAACATCCATTGAGGCTTAGGATTGTGGACACTCTTGAGAAGTCTCCCGGCATTCACTTTAGGGAGCTTCAGCGAAGATTGGACGCGGCTAATGGAACCCTTCGACATCATCTTGACATCCTAACGAAAGAGGGAGTGGTGACTATTGTTCCTGTGAATGGTAGAACTTGCTACTACTTCGGGGCCCCTGCTCAAGTTGAGATACTGGAAGGTACAGGGGTCACAGATGATGTTAGGGCTGCATCGATGATGCCTGTCGGTCTTTCAGAAGTTCAGAAAGTTGTCGTAGCTAGGCTAACTGAGCAGGATAGTCCTGAGTCACAAGCTCAATTAGCCAGGGACCTAGGTAGGTCGAGGGCTTCTGTCCACTCAGCGATCTCGGTCCTAAGGGAAAGGGGAATACTCAATCAAAGCGGTCTTGAATTAGCCCCTCATCTGAATGGGCTAAAAAGGTCCAGTGTAGATTATCCGTGGCTCGACATAAGAGTCGATTGCTCGTGAGCATTACTTCGTTCGAAAATTGAAGTCTGCCACACCCGATACTGGGAATTGTATAGAACCCCCAATCTCGGGGGAAGCTTGTGTTTAGGCTGCGACTAGTTGAGCTGCCCATGCCAACAGGTAGTAGGGACCCGGATGTTCTATTGGCTTGGCTTCTTGATTCGATGGGACTGGTCAGAAGAAAAATCGAGGGGGGGACAATAGACGAAGGCCAGGGAGCCCTGCATCGAATCGTAAGTGAGGCATTTCTAAAGGAGCCTTTGAGAGGATGGGATGCGAAATCTCTGTGTGAAATTACTGGACTCTCACAAACTGGCGTCCATCATCAACTGGTTAAGCTAAGAGAAAGTGGCTTGATATCAGCTCACACTGATGGTAGATGGCACGTCCATGTTTTGAGAGGAGGAGGGATTTCTTCTGCGGTCGAGCTTCTCTCAAATGAGGCTCGAACGGTACTGAAAATTAGAATGCGGGAACTGACGGAAAAAATATCTGAGTCAGGCGATAGGATGTCTGTTAGAAGTCATGATGATGGAATTCAGTTCAAGATCTTGATTTCAGAACCTGGTCCAGTCGTTCCAGGGGAGGAGGGTATGGAGAGATTGGTCAAAGACCTCGGACTTTCTGGAGAGAGGGTGAGGAAGGGGGACGGGCTGACCAGCGAAATATTGAGTCAGCTTTGCTCGAGTAGCGTTCCAATTACAATCCTAGCTCTTTCTGAGAAGATGGGCGAGACTAGATCTAGAGTAGGTCGGTCTGTGGAGAAGATGAGGTCGGCTGGACTGGTCGATAGAGTAGCAATGGTAGATAGAATTGCTCAAGATATTTTTCTGGGACTGATGAGGCAGTATGATGCCAGAGGGGTTGACTGGCTAATGACTAGGGGCGGCTTGGGTAGAATTGATGAGGGGGTTTCAAAAAAGCTTGTCTCCGGAGCTAAGAAAGGGACATTGACTATTGATAAGGTACAATCCATACTTTCAGAAGTTGAGTTGGATTCTCAGAGATTGCTGCTCAATACACTTGGAGGAAGGATGCCATATGGCTTCAGAATTTCAGGCAGAGATGGGAGCGAGGTATCCGAGAATGTCCTAAGGAATGCAGAGAGGACTCTTCGGAGGATCAATACTGTAGCTCAGAGGCTAGAAGAGGCCATCTCAAACTGACTTTCTATATCCTCTAGTCCGTGTAAATATTTGCTAACCTCCCTGCCAAGCTGAACCTTGTCTTGGATGGAATGGAGTCTTACTCTCATGGCAGACGCCCCTTCCAATCCCTTGGTGAATGAAACGGCATGTCTCTTCAGATTCTTGCTTCCCGAGTCACCATACACTTCCTGAGACAGTTCTAGATACCTGTCCCAACACCAACTCCTAGCTCTAGATGGCCCTCCATCTCCCCAAGGAGCTGTCCCCGTGGACCATCCCATTCCTTGTTTTATCTCATGGAAAATTGTAGGCCTCCCTATTGCCCCTCTTCCAATCATTAGCCCTCCAGCAGCTGTTGCCTCCAAGCACTGCTCTGCTGTTTTGGTATCCACTACATCGCCATTTGCTATCACCGGAATATCAACTGACTCGGATATCTCTCTAATCTGATTCCAGTCTGCATTTCCCGAGTACCTCTGTCTCAAGGTCCTTCCATGGACGCAAATCCTCATCACTCCCTCATCAGCAAGTCTCTTGGAGATTTCAAGAGCAGTATTGGGTCCCGATCCGGTCCCCAATCTCATCTTTACAGTAATAGGGACATCCGTGGATTCTATGCATTTTCTGACCATAGTGACTACTTTGTCTGGGTCCCTCAACAATGCAGCCCCTGCATCATTTCTGCAAACCTTGGGTGCTGGACAGCCAAAATTAATGTCTATAACATCGGATCTATCTTCAAGCATCTCAACGGTCATGGCCATCTCAGATATATCCCCCCCGAAGATTTGGGGTATGAAGGGTTTCTCACGTGGATCGGTTTCTACTTTCAACCAAGAGTTGGTGTTCCTGCGCGTAAGTCCTGAGGCAGCTGTGAACTCAGTAACTGTGAAATCAGCCCCACATTCCTTAGATAGGAGCCTGTAAGCCAAATCCGTAACGCCCGCCATGGGGGCCAAGAAAATTGGGACAGGCTCGAAGTCCATGACAATCCGAAAAGCCACCTAGTTATCAGATGCACTAAGAAATGAGCATCTGGACCTAGAAAGAGGACTCCCAATCATCGACATCTTGAGATCTCTCCCAGTCGACATCGGATATACCGCTTCTAATTTTGAGAGTCTCGCGAGCTAGGAGCCAGTAGATCAGAGCAAGGGACCTTCTACCCTTGTTGTTTGCAGGGAGTACTAAGTCCACATTCCTTAGTCTGTTGTTGGCATCACATATTCCCACTACTGGCATACCTGAACTCACTGCCTCGGAAAGCGCCTGTGAGTCGGCTGCGGGATCAGTCACAACTATGACTTCAGGCTCGATGTATGTCCTTAAGCTAGGATTTGTGAGAGTCCCTGGGATGAACCTACCGACGATTCTCTTGGCCCCAATTGCCTCGGCAAACATTCTGGCAGGCCTCTGTCCGTACTGACGAGCACTGACAACGAGAATTCTGCTGGGGTCGTAGTTGGCCAAGAACTTGGCAACGGTTCGAATCCTAGAATCGGTCTGTCTGATGTCTATATGGTGTAGGCCGCTACCGTCTTGCCTGAATGTATCCAAGAACCCCTTCATGTCCGAAGACTTCTGATTAGTTCCTATATGAACAGCGTGCTGCTCGTACATGTCAAGTGGTATAAGTGGGGCTAGGCTCTCATCCAAAGCGATTCCTCGGGCTTCGGCGAACTGCCAGCCACTCATAAGCGCTGCGCCAGATGGATGCCCCCAATCTTGGGCATTATTCTAGCTCTGAGCTAAATGTACACTCGCCCTCATCATGAATTTCTGGGAATACTACGCATTTCTTTGTTACCCATAGTGAAACTCTGAATTCATCCTCGAAGGAGAGCGTGTCTATGGGAGCTGCCAAAGCATATCCCCTTGCCCTGACGTTCAGCAACCATTCGCCGTTACTGAATCCGGAAGTGTTTCCAATTGAAACTGTACAGTCACTCTCGCTCCTCAATTCTAGTGACATCTGCCCTACTGAGCTTGTGGCCAAGTAGTCCCAACATAAATCTCCATTTGGCTTCAATAGCTTGATCTCGACGAATCTTAGCTCGTCCGTATTATTCCCCAAAACTTCACCCAAGGTAGCAGACCACTCAAAGGAGACCGAGAAATCCAACAACATCTTGGATACTGTTTCATCTATCATAATCATGCTCTCGTTGAAATAACAGTCTGTTTCTTGATTTGAGTCTTCAGAGCCGGGCAGCACACATTCGTTCTGTGAAAATATGTGAGCTTGTACTATTGGTTCGACGGGGACAATATCCTCCCGTGGCTCCTCCCTCATTCCTTCCATGACTTCTCTCTGCATAGCGAGACCCATGCATCCGCTAGATGCCACGCTCAGGAGCATGAGAGAGACCAGGAGCAATGAGGTTCGAGTCCTTTGCACAATCTTCCGAGGGAGGCACATGACTTGAATGCGCGTGTGAGCTGGGTGCCTCTCGGTACTCATAGGGAACGTCAGTGCCGTAGCTCAGTCCACCTTCGTCGTCATTGAGGCATACGTGGGAGAAGGTATCTGGAAATGAATGTTCCATTGGCCTCACTGCATGATTACTCGGACTCAAGAGGCAGGAAGAATTATTCATTCCTCTTCTGAAACTGCCCTTGGCTCGTGAACTTCCCTGAATACAATGGTTCCTACTCCTATGTGATCCCTGAGTGTCCTTACAAGACTGAATTTGGCGTACGACCAATTCTGGTCGTAAGCAATAGTATCAGGGAGCGTGACTGTCAGGTCGTCCTTCTCGAAGTCGATCTCGAAGTCGTCTCTCCCAGTATTCATCTTTAGAAGAGTCTCGACCTTCTCCTTTCTGTCCTCTACTACCTTTACGATGTTGTAGTTATACTTCAATGTCGATCCAGCTAGGGGATGATTGTAGTCTATCCTTGCTCTGCCAGCACTTAGGAACTGTAGGACACCAGTCCTTCCTCCGATTTCTACAGGAGCCCCTATTGCCAGCATGTTTGGATCTCTGACACTCCTCATCAGAACATTCTGCCCGATTGTCTCAACGAGGCTAGCGTCTCTTTCTCCATATGCATCGGATGGTTCGATATCAATCTCGTAATCCTTGTCTGCCTCGGCTTCTGAAAGAGATGCCTCGAATCCTGTAATTAGCCTTCCATCTCCAACTACCGTGATCATTGGGCTGTATTCTCTGTTCTCATCAAAGATATCATGTTCCTTGGCGACGTCTTCCCTTGTGGTCTCTATGAGTCTGTCCGAATCGACCTCGAATAGGTCGTAGTCAATGTGTACTATTGCACCGTTGTCCATGTATTGTCGCCTCCTTGGCGTCCGCCCGACTCGCTTCCCCTTTTTCATTCAAACGGTGCGGATAATCTACGAAGATTCACTCTTCCTCATCAATATTGAGATTCCTAGATGGCCCAACTGCCAGAATTCCACCGGCAATTGTTAACACCCATCCTAGCCAAACTAGATGGCTTCCCTGGAGTTCATGAATAGTTACCCTTACCCTATCCAAATCATCAGTCTGATTGAAGAATAATGCTGGCATCAAGTCTTGGACTTGGAAGCCATCCATTATCATTATAGTGTCACCAAATAATCCAACGTGTCTATCGACCTCGGATCTTGGAGTCGGGCCAAATCTGAGAATACCGGGGGTCAAAGTATCGACTAACTCTCCGTCTTTCCTCATCTCAACGACTACCCCTAAAAAGCCGTCTCCAACATGGAAATCGAAGTCTTCGTCCCCTTCTGAAAGTACAATTGTGTCGATTAAGACATACTCATAATTACCATATTCTACTGGTTGGTTCTTCTCCAAGGTCACTAAATGGGAGGGGTCTGACCTATCTACAAGAGTGGTTGTGAAAACGTGCCCAATCAAGAGAAGAAGAATACCCACATGAGAAATATGGCTAGCTAGAATCCTAACTCTGGCAGAGTTTTTTCCGCCTAGCCCCCCTGAAAGTATCTTCCTTGCATTGACCTGGATAGTGGAAAACAAATTTTTGACGTTGAAAGGTAATGAGAAAATTAGTAGGGTCAACATGAAAGCCGACAGTTCGCCTCTTGAAACAGATGATGATATTGGTAATCTTGGATCTCCTGGGATGTCAATAGAATCGGCTAACATAGCGGCTGAGATTGAAACTACCGCCATTGTAACGATAATTATTCCACCGGTCTTGGGGTCAATCTTCGGCCCCCATGAATAAGCAGCAAGCCCAACTGCTAGAAGAGCGATGAACGGCGAGCCATAGAATTCGTGGGCCTGGAGACTGGTTCCATCGATCTCCACAGTTAGAATCATCCACGTGAGTAAAATGAACCCCGCACCTCCATACCAAGGTACTGACTTAGAGGTCTTGAGTCTTGTAGAAACATCGGTAAAGACTCCTGTTATGGAAGACCAGTCATCTTCTTTTTCGCATATCAGCCATGGAATCAAAAAAGGCACCATTCCAATCAACGATTGGTACCATTCTGCATTCCAAGTCCAACTGGAGAATAACATCAATGCGATTCCAGAGAAGACCCAGTGAAGAGGTGGATCATCATGACTGCCATTGATCAAGAGATACATTATTGACAGTCCCACGATAATGACTGCAACGGATCCTATCCAGAGGGAAGCTGAAATGAAGACTGCTACAAGAAGTAATGTGAGATTCCTCCTTTTCTCGAGGAAAGATTCAGAAGAACTAGACTGCAAATCAAGTTTCTGGATTCTAGATAAGTGAATCACAGAAAAAATGCATAACATTGCTATGGCAGACAGGTATCCAAGTAGTTCCGCACCAACTGCATCAAATTCAATCACATCTAGTACCCTCAAATATGGGTCTTGTGGCATGGCTCCCTCTCCATCAGCCACAAAGGCATGAACCGATGCCCAAACACCATTCGCTCTAGTTACCAATGTTGCGTGAAAAGTCAGAGCTCCGGCCATCAGAGCTACTGCTGGGGACGCCTGAATCGCACTTCCACCAGGCTTTGATCTAGCATGGACCACCAACAGTAGACATAGCCATGGCAGGAGTGATCCTGTTTCTACGGGATCCCAAGCCCAATACCCCCCCCAATCAAGTACAGTGTATGCCCAAAGACCTCCGAGGCCAATTCCAATGGTTCCAACCACGAAACCAGACCGGGCCCAGTAGATCAGGGATTCATGGATCAGTTCCGGAGAGTCTTTCCTAATTATTCCGGCCATAGCGATGCTAGAAGTAGCAATACAGAGCGAGTAGAAAGCAAAAACCACTGGAGGGTGAATCACCATTAAGTCGGTCTGAAGCAGGGGATTGAGTCCTGCTGCTGCCGATGATGTTGTTGAATCGAATGGTCCAAGCAGAGCGGCAAGTACGAGGAGTAATGCTATCCATGCATGCATAATTGCGACTTCGATGGACACTGAATCTGTCTTTTTTGACATGGCCCTGGTAATTATTGCCATCAAGGCAGCCCATAGGAGGAGTGGGCCCGACCTACTACTCCAGACAGCTGATATTCTGTAAAATAGAGGTAAATCCTCTCCGCCAAATCTGAAAACAAGTTCAATGTCCCTTACATCTGTAACAAAGCAAAAAGTAAGCAACAAGAAAGGTGAAACCTGAGAAATTAATGCTAAATTCTTTGAAAGGGGAGGGAGATGATTTCTGACATTAGAAAGAAGAAGAAGCGATGAGGCTATGCCAATCAAAAGGATTAGCGAACCTGCTTGTGAAAGCACAATCTCACCAACCGTAGTATTTCGCCCTACTGTAACCAAACGCTAGCATAGCTCTGATAATGTTCTTGGCGTAAAGACCGGGCCTCTTGAATAGTAGTCTGACTCCTACCATAGCCTTACCGGAAACGCCCATATCAGACATCTCATCTGGTAAACATCTAGCCATAACTGACATCTCATCGTCGGTGAGATCGAAAAGTGCATTCTTTCCCTTCAGAATCTTGTCATAAGGAGGGAACTCATCCTTCCAAAGCCTTGGATACTTGGACAATTTGTCCGCGCTTAAATCATCGTCACCGATGGCTTCTGCTGCTGTCCGGGCCGCAAAGACAGCTGACTTGAGTGCCAGATGAGACCCCCCCTCGAATAAGGGAGAGGTGAATCCTGCTGCATCTCCGATGAGCATGAGTCCGTCGTAGTGAGTGTTCTCATGAGGGCCCGAGATAGGTATAGTTCCACCAAATGCTGGGTTTCCCTTCTTCTTCCAAGGAGGTAAATTCTGATTTAGACCTTTGAAATGTGTATTCTCTATAAACTCATCCAGAGCTTTCTTGGTTCTTGGCTTGTCCTCGGTAACAAGTCCTATGTTAGCTCGGCCATCACACTTTGGAATCATCCAGAGATAGCCCTTTTCAGCATAAGATGGCCAGATGTAGAAATCGAGATAGCCATCTGTTGGTACTCCCTCCAGTTCGTATTGCATTCCCGCGACTACCTTTCCTTTTGGATTTAGATCCAATAATCTAGAGCAAACTGATGCGACTCCTGAGGCATCAATGACAATCTTGGCATTAATTGGGAAGTCGTCCCCCTTTCCTTCACACCTCCATCCTGAAAATTTACCGTCCTCGTAGACCTTTTCCATCCCTGTAATCTTGTGACCAAGGCTAAGTTTGGCCCCTTCTGAGACTGCTGATTCTGCTATCCATTGCTCGAAGAGATGTTTCTCCAGAACATAACCATGCTCAGATAGGCACTTCTCGGTACCATCTGGGAAAATGACTCTGATTCCACTTACCTCCTTGCTTATGACGTGATCGGGAAGTGTGAGGCCCAAATTCTGGCATGCTACATCCGATATGCACTCGCCGCAGTGAACGGGAGTCCCTATCTCGTCATGGTCTTCAATGAGTATCGTATTTAGGCCGAGTCTAGCGCACTGAAGAGCGGCGTTTCCCCCTCCGGGACCTGCCCCGATAACCAGTACATCACATGATGTCCCGCCATCACCCATGACACCGCGAGGGCAGCCACTCAAAAGAAACCCTCGGTCGACCTCCTACGGAGGCGAGCGAACCTTCTACTATTGTGAGTGCTACGGGAGTACATGGTCTGGCGCACACTGGCACGCTATGTGCAATCTCTCGAGGACTCTGGAGAGCTGATTCGTGTGGCTGATCCAGTGGACGTAGAGCTAGAAGCGGGATGCTTTGCCGATCGACTTGTCAAGAGGGGGGGCGGTGCGATTTTGTTCGAACAGCCGCGTCTCCCGGATGGGACAATTAGTGAGCTTCCCCTAGCCATGAATCTCTTTGGGACACATGACAGAACTAATCATGCCTTGGGCGTAAAGAGGCCTGATGAGATTGGAAATAGGATGGTAGCTCTGATGAAACCTGATATTGGAGGAATCATGAAGGCGCCCTGGACAGGAATTGGCCTGGCACTGGAAGGCTTGTCCATGGCACCCATGAAGGTCAGAAAGGGTGCATGTCAGCAGATTGTGGTCAAGAATCCTGATGTAACAAAACTTCCAATCCCCAAGACATGGCCAGAAGATGGGGGCAGATACATCACTTTGCCCCTAGTTGTGACGGCCGATCCAAAAACTGGCATTCACAATATGGGGATGTACAGGAGTCAGGTTTTCGGGCCCAGAGAGGTAGGCTTGCATTGGCAGGCACACAAGCATGGTGCTGATCACGCTGATGCATCGGAAGGAAGGATGCCCGTTGCGATCTGTCTGGGTGGACCGCCTGAAGTGATGTTCAGCTCCATATCCCCACTTCCTGATAATCTCTCAGAGTATGAATTTGCAGGCCTTCTTGGTAAGAGACGCCTTAGAATAACCAAATGCGTGACTAACGATCTAATGGTTCCTGCAGAGTGTGATGTGGTAATTGAGGGATACATGGTTCCCGGAGAGACTAGGGAAGAGGGCCCATTTGGAGATCATTTTGGACACTACTCATTGGCAGATCAATATCCGGTAATGCATGTGGAGGCCATAACCCACAGGAAAAATGCAATAGTTCCTATGACCATAGTAGGAGTCCCTCCAATGGAAGATGGATATCTGGGCGAAGCCATTGGGGATGCCTTCCTTCCAGTATTGAAATTCCAGCATAGAGATGTGATTGACTTGTTTCTCCCACTTGAGACAGGTTTCCATAACTTAGCTATTGTTTCATCGAAAAACAGGTATCCCAGACAAGGTAGGAAAACAGCCTTGGGCCTGCTTGGAGCTGGGCAGATGATGTTTCTGAAAACTATAATTGCAGTTAATCCTGAACATGATGTAAAGGATCTAGACTCCCTTCTAGATGCCCTAGACTCTAAAGTTGAAATCTCTGAAGACTTGGTTGTCCTGCCAGGGATGGTTGCTGATTCACTGGCTCATGCATCTCCTTGGGAGAATATACATGATAAGCTGCTAATAGACGCCACAAGTCCAATAGAAGGTGACCCACGTAAAATGAGGGGGGCCTTGATGGGATGCCCCGACTCACTGGAGGTTTCTGCTTCTGGGATAGAGGGGGTTCTGCAGGCGCGAATGATGCGATCTTCGATGCTGGTCGTTACTACCAAAATCGAAGGCGGTCCCTCGCCTGAAGAAAATGTAGAGGTGGATGATGAAGATGGTGCTAGGAGGCAGAGAGAGAAGATTCGTTCAATCAAGGAGTCCATCTGGAATCTGGAAGGAGCGGATAACCTGAGGTGGCTATTCATCACAGATTCGGACGTAGATCTATTCAGTGATGGCTGGAAGAGAATTTTACTATGGCAATTTTTCTGTAGATTCGACGTTGGAAGGGATTTACACTTCGACTCGGACAGAAGGAGGATATGCTGGGATGCGACCGCGCCGATTCCCTCACAGGAGGGACCTCTTCCAGTTCGAAGATGGCCGGGCGTGACCCTACACGACCCTGACGTACTAAGCAGAGTAGACAGTTGGCTAGAGGAGGGCGGATTTTAGTGGGAGTCAGAGAAGTTCTTGACTTTGTTAAGATTGAGCATACTCTCTTCTCATTACCATTTATTCTAATTGGCTACATTCACGCTTACAATCAATTCTGGAACGAGCTTTCTTCAGAAAGGTTCGGAGTGGATATTGTCTGGATCCTAATTGCGGCAGTGGGGGCTCGTGGATTAGCAATGACACTGAATAGAATAATTGACAAAGACATTGATGCGTCCAATCCTCGAACTGAAAGTCGTCATCTGGCTTCTGGGGCCATGGAAATGAGTACTGCTTGGAGCCTCTCAGTAATCTTTCTCGGAATGCTACTTTTTGGAGCATGGCAACTCAATGAAGTCGCATTGAAGATGGCGTGGCTTCCAGTACTTGCATTCGTCGTCTACCCCTATACCAAGCGTTACACTTGGCTGTGTCACTTCTGGTTGGGACTCTGCTTGGGACTTGCTCCAGCCGCCGCTTGGGTTGCTGTCACGGCTGATCTGCATGGTTGGGAAGCGATTACAGGGGGGCAAGAGAAATTTTTCTGGTACCCAGAGATCTTTTGGATTTCGTTGGGTGTGTCCTTGTGGATAGCGTCATTTGACATAAACTACGCTAGGATGGATATTGAAAGTGATATTAAGAACGGCATTCACTCATTCCCTTCCAAATTTGGTGAAAGGTCGACTACTAGAACGTCGATACAATTGACGCTTCTCTGGTTTGCATGCTTCGCCATCTCGAACCCTGTTGACAACGCCTGGTTTCTTACAGCGGCGGGGATAATGTGTGCTCTGAATGTTGGAGTAGTATTGTACAGAGAAAGATTAGCAGACTTCCAAACGACTCTATTCCGGGTTTCAATGCTGACCGGATGGGCCCTCCTGGCTTCAATTATGTTGACTGATCCATCGGAAATAGAAAAATTTGCTAGTGGTGTGTAGTATGTTCAATCTTGATTCTGAATATGACACGGCGGGGGATCAAGAGCAGGCGATAGCAAAACTTGTCGAACAAATTGAGTCAAGTCAGGAAAGATGTATTCTGATGGGAGTTACCGGTTCCGGGAAAACATTCGCTATGGCCAATGTTATCGAGAGGCTTGGGATTCCAACATTGATTCTGTCCCATAACAAAACCCTAGCAAGACAGCTTTGGCAAGAGATCAGCGAGTTGTTCCCGAGTAATGCCGTAGAGTACTTTGTTAGCTACTACGACTATTACCAGCCTGAAGCCTACATCCCTGGTAGGGACCTTTACATCGACAAAGAGTTGCAGATGAATGAAAGAATCGAACAGGAGAGATTCTCCACAGTAGCATCTTTGGTTTCCAGACCTGACGTCATAACGATTGGAACGGTATCCGCGATATACGGTTTGAATCCTCCAGAAGTATTCCAACAGAACCATCTGAGGCTTGAAGTTGGGCAAGAGTCAGATCCGCAGGAGATTGTACGCGAGCTTGTAGGACTCCATTACAGGAGGGTCTCGGGAGAGATCACCAGGGGGGATATTCGTCTTAGGGGTGAAGTCCTTGACATATGGATGCCAAGTAGGGATGATCCGATCAGGGTAAGGTTCGGATGGGAAGGCATTGAGAAGATACAAGTCTGTGAAGCTGTATCTTGGGAAGTTCTAGATGAATTCGAGGAGGCGTGGATACACCCTCGAGAGTTCTACATGACAAGTGAAGAGAGCTTCAATCTCGCAATTGAAGATATCGAACATGAACTAGACGATAGAGTAGATTGGTTCCAGAAAAAGGGCATGGATATAGAGGCTTACAGGTTAGAAGGGAGGACTAAATTCGATTTGGAAATGCTTACAGAAATAGGATCTTGCAAGGGAGTGGAGAACTACTCAAGGCATTTTGACAGAAGATCTAAGGGAGAGAGATCATTCTGTCTGCTAGACTTCTTCTCAAGCAATGCGGAACAATTCCATGGTGGCTCTGACAGATATCTGGTGATAATGGATGAAAGCCATGTTACTCTGCCCCAAGTAGGTGGAATGTATGGTGGTGATTTCTCTAGGAAGAAGAATCTTGTTGATCATGGGTTTAGGCTTCCATCAGCATATGACAACAGGCCTCTGAGGATTGATGAATTTCAAGACCTGGTCCCAAAGATGGTGTACGTCAGCGCTACACCGGGCGAAAGAGAGCTACGTCACTTAGCAGAGGTGACGTGTCAGGAGGTTCCTGAAGAGCTTCTGCATGTAGGAGGAGGAGGAGGGTCAAGAAATCCTGATTTGGCGAAGAAAATCTCATCATCAACGATGGAACAGACAATTTCGAAAATTGAAGGCGTAGTAAGAATGGAAATTCGTCCAACGGGATTGCTGGATCCTAAGATTGTCGTAAAGGGAACCAAGGGACAGGTGCAAGATTTGATTTCCGAGATAAATGAACGGGTGAAGAAGGATGAGAGGGCCTTGGTAACTGTAATGACGATAAAGTTCGCAGAAGAGGTAGCGGAGTATCTAAACGGTAAAGGAATCAAAGCTCATTATCTTCATTCAGAGATTGACACGCTTCAAAGAACCGAGATTATCAAGGCTCTGAGGCTAGGCCATATTGACGTGATTGTAGGAATAAATCTACTTCGTGAGGGGCTAGATATTCCTGAGGTCTCACTAGTTGCAATTTTTGATGCAGATAAACAGGGGTTCCTCAGAAATGAGAGGTCTCTCTTACAGACCATAGGAAGAGCGTCGAGGAATCAGAATGGGGTTGTTATCCTGTATGCTGACACGATATCTCCCTCGATGGAAGCTGCGATGAGTCAGACGACCTCGAGGAGGATACGTCAAGAATCCCACAATAAAATTCATGGAATGGTGCCGAGGACAATTCAGAAGGCTCTTCCAACTATGGGGGAAGAGGTAGGAAGTCTTCTTGCGGGAACAGCAGGAAAGGGGGCCAAGGGCGGGAAGAGATTTGTTGGGAAAACAAGAAGCAAGAAGGGCGTTACTGGACTTGCGCAAAAATTCTCCTTAGGAGCGGGGATGTGGAACACATCTGACTCCGTTCTCGACAATGTTAGTCAGCCTGAATTTGAACCAGAAGAAGTGGAAGGAGAGTCTGTAATCACTGATCATGAGCAGCTGGTTAGTAAGTTGGAGCGAGAAATGAGGGCTGCTGCGGAGAGGCTGGACTTCGAGAGAGCAGCCCAAATAAGAGACAGGATATTACAGCTCCACAACCCGACTAATTGAAATCAGGTTCGTTTTACGAGAAACGTGGACGGCTATTCGCGTGAAGACTTCGACAATCCTGTGAAGGACTATGATTTCTCGACAATAAAAGATATTACCTCACTAATCGATCAGATGTCTGAAGCAGGGGGATTCACTGCAACTAAGCTGGCATTCGCACGTGATATCCTTCGAAATTCTATATCCAGAGCCTCATCAAAGGGGGTTCTCAATTGGATTTCATTTCCTGCCTGTCTCTGTGCCACTGGAACTAGAGGGTTCTTTCTTGAGGCTCTAAAGAGGAACTCGTTTAATGTGGTCATCACGACCTGCGGCACCCTAGATCATGACATTGCTAGATCATTCAAGGATTACTTCCATGGGGACTTCAGTCTTGATGACATAGCATTGGGGGAAGAGGGGCTAAACAGGCTAGGTAATGTCATAGTGCCCAATGAGTGCTACGGCGAAATTCTGGAGAATGTAGTTCTCCCGTGGCTTGCCGAAATTGAAGATGAGCGTCGTAAAGAGTCCCCAGGAAGTCCTTGGCATGGTTTTGGAACAGCAGAGCTTTGCTGGGCCCTAGGAGATAGGATCGATGATGAATCGTCTTTACTCTACTGGATTGCGAGGAATAGGATACCTGTCATTATCCCGGGGATAACAGATGGTTCAATAGGAGCTCAACTATTCATGCATAGGCAGAAATCTCCAGATTTTACGATTGACGTTCTGGCAGATGAGCAATTACTATCCGACATGACTTGGACAGCTGATGAGAGCCATGCACTGATGGTTGGAGGAGGAATTTCAAAGCATCATGTAATATGGTGGAATCAATACAGAGGAGGTTTGGATTCGGCTGTTTCCATAACCACTGCACCAGAGTATGATGGATCTCTTTCCGGAGCACGACTTCGAGAAGCCATCTCATGGGGGAAGGTGCGTCCAGAAGCGTCACAGGTCGTCGTGGAGGGCGATGCTAGCGTACTTCTTCCGCTTCTTGGCGGGGATTTATTCTCTCAATAGTGGCATAATTCATGATGTGTTTCGTGAAAACGGCTAAGAGCGGCCTAGCACGCCGCAGTCGTTATGTCCGTCGAGAAGATGATGCATGATATGATAGAAATGCTAACAGATGCAATGGGTGATGCTGTAAAGCACGACAAGGGTAACAAGGCAGCTGGAACCCGAGTCCGCAAGGCTATGCAGTCAGCCAAGTCAATGGCACAGGACATCCGTGTCAAGGTTCAGAACGACAAGAACTGATTACTCTGTTAGTTATTCGCGTGAGCGAAAATCTCCATCAGGGAAACGCGCATAGGTACTAGCGGATGCCATCCTTCTGACCCACATTGCCTAAGACAATCGTGCAGGGAAGATAGATCTGGTCTTTCTGTTCGTTCTCTAGGAACGTCTACAGCTGGGCCAGGAACTGATGATAGAGATTTGACGGTATGGGAATGGTTCAGAGAATTGGAATATCTCCCCCATAACATCTCCATTTCCTGAATGATGGATGCTGAGGGCCATGCTCTCCTACCTGCGATGTTTATTATTCTCTTCATTTTCCTACTTCGGTCATCCATAATCAAGATACAGAGTGCATCACAAACATCTCTAATATTGACCCAGAATCTGTAATTTTGTCTCTTTAATGGACTTATTTCATCTCCTTTCATGATAGTCTTAGCCCAATCGTGTAATTCTGAATCCCCCCAGTGTGTCAATTTACCATCAGGAGAAAGTAAGTCGTGTATGGTAATGACAATATCAGCACTTCCCGGCTCCTGGTCCCCATAAACGATTGAGATGTCTCCAGAAAATCCATCCCCCACAGCAATAACTATGTCGGAATTCGCAGGTTCATCAGTGAATAATGCACCTGCTCGTAACAACCTATCTCGAAGTATCTGAATAAAATATTCCTCATTACCCACGAAGTGGATCCTATTGGACATCTTACCACTCAGACGGTGCTTGAAGCTAGTTCAATAGACTTCATCTCAGAGAATTTGATTACTGCACTCCTAACGATCTCGACGATCATGTCTATCTCCTCAGAGGTTATCGCGAAATGCGGAGTGAACCTCAAGGCATTTATTCCGCCGTGAATGACCCCTAGGCCATTCTTCCTACACCACATCTCAACCTTATCATCACCAACAACAGGGAAGAAATTTGGGTCCATCTCAGCACAAACCAAAAGGCCAGTTCCTTGTACTGAAAGAATTGCTTCGGGGAATTCTTCCATGACTCTCTGGAGGCCTAGTACTAAATCGTGGCCTCGGTCACGAATATTCTGACGGAGTTCAGGGGTAATCATTTCCAAAACCGCTATCGCAGTCTCCAATGCTCGAGGATTGGTAGTCATTGTGTTGCCATATATTCCAGTAACATACAACTCGGCGACCTCGGCGGTCATTCCGACAACAGAAAGAGGGAACTGACCAGCATTGATGGCTTTGGACCATGCCTCCATATCGGGGGCTTCTGCACTCTGGAAACCATCGTAGTCCACAATACTGAGGCATCCCTGGCCCCTTATCCCAGCTTGGACTGAGTCGATTATCAGCATAGATCCGTGCTCTTTGGTGAGTCGCCTTGCTTCGTCGTAGAATCCTCTATCTATGCACAAACCTGGTGCTCCTTCTCCCTGAACTGGTTCAATAGCAAGAAGCTCAATGAAAACGCCATCAAGATCTGCCTGATGAAATGTGTCCCTAAGTGCTCCGACATCATTCGCGGGGATCAGTACTAAATTGTCTCTGTCTTGAAAGGTATTCAGGTTCTTGTCATAGCCATCCTTACAGGAATGTGAAATCTGTGCTGGCCTGTCTGTACGCCCATGAAACGCCCTCTCAATTGCTACCATCCTAGTTGGCTTCCCCTCATGCTTTCCCCCGGGACCAGTCATCTTGAGTGCGTTGACATCGGATATTCTCATTCCCACAGTCATAGATTCAGATCCTGAATTCATACAAATGAATCGATCGAACGGACATTTCCCCCTAGTATGTCCAATCTCCATCTTCAGCCTGTCCGATAGTCTCTTTTGACTGAATGAAGGGGTCATGACGTTTGCCATGACCCAGTTTCTCTGCATTGATGAAATCACGTCGTCGGGGCCATGGCCCATTCCAAGCATACCATAACCTCCGTTATCATGAACAACTGCTCCATGAGAGGTAACAATCCAAGGACCTCTGGCTGAAATCGCGACATAAGGATTGACGGTGGCGGCAGAATAAAAATTCACATAATCTGACTGTAATTGGTCGATTAAAGAAGTTTCATCGGTGGAACTCATTTCAATTCCAGTATCGGCAGAGAGAGAATCGAAGACGATTGATGCCTCTTCAATAGCCCTTCTCAGCGAAGGATCAGTGTCAATAAATGACATAATTATCTCATCTGGAAGGCCATTGGTAATTCTAGTCCCTGAACGGTTTCGAATCGAGTGCAGAATATCGAGACAGGCAGACATCGATTGCCCGAGTTGCAGGTTGCTCATCAAGGTTCTTGGTAACCGTCCTCCGCAAAGTACGATTCTCGTGGCAAATTGGAAAAACTAGAGTTCTGATAATCCTATAAAAAATTAAACTCACTTTAAATTTTCAATAGGAATTTTTTATTCTAATGCAATTTTTCAATTAGATTATCAGTCTTAGTAATAGTATAGTATAAGTGCTAATCCGCACTCTGAATGGATAGAGAGGAAGCGCGGGGGATGCAGCTCAAGTCTGGTTGGTGAGAAGATGAACGATGAATACAGAATCCAAGAATTGCTACAGAGAGACGTCTATGTTGGGGACAAATTCGTAGGCGTGATTACGGGAGAGAGATTTCATCCGAGGGACGAATGCGTACAATCATTGAGATTGCAAGTCGTGCCTGGAATTGCAGAGGAATTCATGAGGAAGCCCGCTGATAGTGCACCTCTATCCAAAGAGCTTGTACACAGTATCAGACCTGATGGGGCGATAAAGCTCTCGAAATCGATGAGAGAACTGCAAAGAAGATGGAGAAATACAGTGAGGATATCGGAAGAGTTGTTCGCTCCAGATGAATTGTTGGATCGAGCTGTGCTTGACAATGACGGAATTGATATTGGCAATGTTGTCGGGATGGTCAAGATCAAGAGAACTTACAGAGGGGTCGTAGTAAACCCTCATTTCATGGTCAAGAAGAAGCATGGACTACCTGATACCCTGATTATCCCAGTAGGGCAATTGGCCAGAACTACATCGAGATTGGACGAGGTCATATTGAGATGTACCGTAAAGCGTCTGACTACTCTTCCAAGCTACCTAAAGCTCAATGGGGAAGACGCTGAAGAGTTCGATGCTCTAGAGTAGGTTTCAAATCAGACTCCCATGTCGGGTGATTGCTCAAGGGCGTGTAGCTTAGTTTGGCTGGAGCACCCGGCTGATAACCGGGAGGCCACAGGTTCAAATCCTGTCATGCCCACCATCTTGTGACAAAACAAGCGGTAGCGTCATGAAGGATGCTCGGTTCGCCTTCTTGTCACATGCCAGTCTTAAGCGGCTCATCAGGCCGTGAGTTGGCCATCTCTCTGTCGCAAATTCTTGAGATGGAATCCGTTCTAATTGAAAGCAGGAAGTTTCCTGATGGAGAGGGATATGTTAGAATTCCAAGTGAGAGTTTCGGAGTCATTAGATCGGAACCTGTAATCCTCGTATCAAACACATTTCCTGATTCGGGAATAATGAGGACAATCCTGATGCTTGAAGCGATAAACGATATTCGAAGGGGGGACCTTGAGAATTTCAAACAAGAGGGAGCGCAGAAATTGGACGATGTTGGGCCGGGAGTTTACCTCGCTGTGCCATATTACGGATATGCTAGACAAGACAAGAGATTCTCACCGGGAGAGACAATCTCAGCCAGAGTAATTTCAGAAATTCTAGGTAGTAGCTGTGATGGGATGGTAATCTTGGACCTCCATGAGCCGAAAGTACTGGATGGTTCCGGCTTTCCAATAGAATTTGTCAGCTCAATGCCTGAAATTGCACGTATTCTCGAGCAAGAAGTCAATCCTGATTTCATCCTTAGCCCTGACAAGGGTGCTATTGACAGGGCTACTGAGGTGGCAAATATAGGTGGTTGGGAATTCAGCTACCTCGAAAAGACCAGGATTGATGCACACACAATAGAGCATCAGGCCAAGGATCTAGATGTGAATGGTAAGGTCGTTGCAATAGTTGATGATATGATCAGTACAGGAGGTACCATCTGTAGAGCCAGTGATGCTCTTAGGAGACAGGGGGCAAAGGCGGTTTATGCTGCTTGTACGCATGGATTATTCACAGGAGGGGCTCTTTCCAAGTTGGCGAATCACGTCGACGGAGTATACACAACAGACTCCTTGAGAAATCCTAGATCTGTGGTCAGTTCTGCACCCGCTCTAGCTAGAGGAATCAAGGAAATGATTGGCTGATTCGCCCATCCGAGTGATGTCATACAATACGTTGCGTTTATATCGGCCATGTCCTGCGACGGCTTACCCAGCACGAGGAGATGTATCCAATGAGTGTTCATATAGCGTTTGAGACCCCGAAAGACATACAAGAACAAGTTTACGAACTTGTGAAAGCGATTGGAAAGGACGGAAGAGGCAGAATCAAGAAAGGCGCCAATGAGGTCACCAAGGCTGCCGAGAGAGGTAGTGCCACAATGATCGTAATGGCGGAGAATGTCAATCCGGGTGAGCTGCTAGCTCATGTCCCAATGATTTGCAAAGAAAAGCAAATTCCATTCATCTACGTAGAAGACCAGGGATATCTGGCTGATTCTGCTGGAATGACTGCTGGTACTAGGACTGCCGCAATAGCCGTTCTGGAAGTGGGTAAAGAGGCTCAGGACATATTCAACGAAGTGAAGGGTCACTACGAGGCCTTGTCGAAGTAAATTGGAGGCTGGAAGTTTGGCTCAAGAATCATGGCCCGCAGAGGTCGTTGAAATTGTTGGAAGAACCGGTATGAGCGGAGAGGCCATTCAAGTCAAGGTTAGAGTCGATGACTCGAACAACCCTCGGGATATCGGTAGAATCATCTCAAGAAATGTTCTAGGTCCCGTAAGGGTGGGGGATGTTCTGATGCTGAAAGATACTGGCAGAGAGGCACGTCGCCTAGGAAATCGATGAGGTGTTGATGATGCCAGAGACAAGAGTATGTAGCTTCACAAGTGAGGAAATTGAGCCTGGAACAGGCATGATGTACGTAAAGAGAGATGGATCAGTGATGTGGTTCAGAGATAGTAAGGCTAGGAAGAACGCTCTCAAGCTCAAGAGAAACCCACGAAGGATGAAGTGGACCCAGAGATACGTTAAGGGTGGCATTAAGTAATACCCTGATTTCATAATCTGAGTTGATTTTGGATTTTTAATTCATAGCGATTGTTCAACGCTAGTGGTCCGGAAAGAGATGCCGGCAATTATTTCAAATATGATTGAGTTATCTTTCTCTTCGTGGAAGAGGAAGATTATAACTCATATTCACCTGATGGATTTCACGTTTTTAGTGGACTAGGGTATATTATTTTTGGATTGTTTTTTCTGATTCCCTTGTATTTTCCATTTATGTTCATAGAATGGATAATCGATGACGGGGTTAATTCCCAATCTTTAGGACTATTGATTGGTTCAATTGTAATTTCCGCTCCCTTTGTCATTGGGGGTTTGTTGATGGTTGGAACTGGCTTTTCAAGCCTGACAGGATGGGATCCGAGGCCTAAGAAATCCCTGTCAGGAAATCCACGACCAGAAGGTAGGGAAAGCGTGGTTTTTGGTGGTCATCGAAGCTCTTTGGGGCCGATTTTACTCTCCATTTTCCTACTTCCACTCCTATTAATTGGCCCGGGGGCATTGATGTATGGATTCATGCAACTGTTTTCCGGAGCTGGCACGGGGGCAGTCTGCCTCTCCCAATCCGTCGGTATGATATTCACAATTTTTGGGTATTACCTTGTTGGAAATGCATTAGCAAAGAGAAGGCTTAGAGTAGATCACGAGAATGGTATTCTGTATTATGAAACAATCTTGTTCAGTAGGCGAGTCAACGATGAGATGCGTCCAATCGCCGAGGCTTTGGAAGTAAGGGAATGGGTGACTACATCATATAATGACGAGTCGGATACTTACTCGGAAATAATTAATCATGCCATTTTTGGAGAGGGGGAAGAAGGACGCTGGAAAATCGATATCACCAAGATGACTCTGCCAAATTTCATTGATCCCGGAGAAATAGCGGAAACATTAGGGGTTCCGTACAAGGATTGAGCCTTCTGAGCTAACAAGAGAAAGTAGTGTTAGGCAAGGAATATGTTGGCTCACAATGTTGTGGGTTTTGCATGTAAAATCCGAGATATGGTCATAGCTTCTGCCAGTCGTGCCTCTGAGCGTCCACAGCACAGATAGCTGCCATGTGTACGACATCTCTAACACTATCTCCTCGTTGCAGGACATGGGCTGGTTTGGAGAGTCCCTCGAGGATAGGTCCTGTCATCTCAGCGCCTGCAATCCTCTGCAACAGTTTGTAGGCAATATTTGCTGATGCTAGGTTTGGACAGATTAGAACATTAGCAGGGCCTTCGAATGACATGAATGGGTATTCTTTCTGAATATCACTGACAAGTGCAGTATCTGCCTGCATCGGCCCATCTATGATCAGTTCTGGATCTAATTCTCGAGCTATTGAGATAGCTTCCTCCACCCTATCTGTCCTCATCTCAGAGGACGTTCCAAAATTGGAGAAAGAAAGCATTGCAACCTTGGGCTTTACCCCGAATCTTCTAGCAACCTTGGCAGTCTGAACGGCTATCTCTGCCAAAGTTCTTGAATCTGGGTAGATATTTATGGTTGCGTCACCAATAAACATCAGCTCACCATTAACTGTCATCATGTACATCCCAACTATTCTATGAGAGTCCTTCTCAGGACCTATGATCTGGAGACAGGGTTTTACGATGTCTGGATAATGATGTGAGACCCCTCCCAAGTATCCATCTGCATCCCCCATATGAACCATCATAGGTGCAAAGTAAGTGGAGTTCTTCATCAACCTGGTGGCATCTTCCATCGTGATTCCCTTTCTACCTCGTATTTTATGGAGCTCCTCAGCATAGGAACCTCTTCTCCTCGGGTCATATCTAACATCAATTTCCTCGCATTTGAAGCTGAGCCCTAGTTCTTCCTTCACTGCCTCGATTCTGTCAATATTGCCAAGTAAAATAGGCTCGCAGATTCCCTCTGAAATGCATTGGGATGCTGCTTTAATCACAGTAGGATCTTCTCCCTCACAGAATACTATTCTCTTTTTATCCCTCTTCGCTCTGTTAATAACTCTCCTCATTATTGACCTAGTAAGCCCTAACCTTGCTTCAAGCTCTTCTCTGTACATCTCATAATCGAAAGAGCTCTTATCGATTCCAGATACTCCTTCCTCAACTGCTGCCGCTGCGACCGCGCTCGCCTCCCAAATCAGAACTCTGGCATCAAACGGTTTGGGGATTATGTATTCGGGGCCAAATTGTAACTGCTCGCCATTGTAGGCCGAAAGTACGTCATCGGGAACTGGTTCCCTGGCTAGCTCTGCAATCGCCATTGTTGCAGCCATCTTCATTCCCTCAGTAATGCGTGTGGCTCTGACATCCAAGGCCCCTCTGAAGATATATGGAAATCCTAAAACATTGTTAATCTGGTTGGGATAGTCCGATCTTCCAGTAGCTATGATGGCATCGTCTCTTACTGAGATTACGTCCTCGGGAAGAATCTCTGGATCAGGATTTGCTAAGGCGAAAATTAGGGGCCTTTCTGCCATTTTCTTGATCATTTCTGGTGTAACTAGTCCTCCCTTTGACAATCCCAAGAAGACATCGCTTTCGGCTAACGCATCCGATAGACCACCATCGGGAAGCACTCTAGCAAATTCCTCTTTGTACTCGTTCAAATCACCATTTTTCTTTCTATTTTCTGTAAGAATGCCTGTAGAATCTACCATGATTATGTTACTCTTCTTAACACCCAATCTTACATAGTGTCGGGCACACGATATTGCAGAGGCCCCTGCTCCTGAAATCACTACCTTGACCTTGGAAATTTCCTTGTCAACTAACTCCAGCCCATTTATCAGTGCCGCGCCTGAGATGATTGCTGTTCCATGCTGATCATCGTGCATGACCGGAATATCAAGTTCTTCGACGAGTCTCTTCTCTATTTCGAAGCACTCTGGAGCTTTGATATCCTCCAGATTTATTCCACCAAAAGTTGGAGAAATGGCTTTCACGGTTTCAACAAATCCATCCACATCCTTCTTATCAACTTCAATATCGAAGACATCTATATCTGCAAAGGCCTTGAACAAGAGTCCCTTTCCTTCCATTACGGGTTTTCCTGCTAGAGGGCCGATGTCCCCTAGTCCCAATACTGCAGTTCCATTGCTCACCACTGCAACTAGATTACCCTTTGATGTATATTTGTAGGCGCTGTCGGAATCGATCTCAATTTCCTTGCAAGGAAAGGCTACTCCTGGTGAATAAGCGAGAGATAATTCATGTGATGTGCCGTGTGGTTTTGTTGGAACAACGGTAATTTTTCCAGCTGGTTTTGTAGAGTGATATTCCAGCGCTTCCTCACGGAGCCTCTCATCTGTCATGCTGACAACCCGTAAATCCGTCCTACCCTCCCCTCTTTGATGCTATCCTAAGACGTGCAAATATATTATCAGCCGATTAGTAAGCGTTTATTGGTATGGGTTTGGGAGTACTAATCTCGGATTTCCACCTACGGTGGATGTAAGCATGTATGGCTCAACGACCCACACCATTCAATATAGTGATAGAACGCCGAACCACCGTGCATACACTAGGTTCGGCCTCTGGCATGTCCTCGAAAAGGAGTGCTTTACTGCTAGTGGCCCTGATGGTGTTGTTGCCTTGGACATCATTCTCAGATCACGAACTAAGAGAAGAAGATGAGTCATTCGAGGTTTCAACTAGAGTCTGGGGTTCTTCCGGATACAACGACACCGGATGGATAGATTTGGTAGCCTCTGGTGCCAATCCTTCAAATCAAACTTATGCCTATTCTGACTTGTTCTTGGATTTCGCCCCTGGTGCGGAGATTTCTAATCTGACCTTCGAGATAGCTGTTGATGGATCAGAAGGCTACTGCGTGGACGAGCCCCAGCTAACCTTGATGAATAGTCAGACACCAATACTTGATTGGCGAGGTAATGACTGGCTTGGATGTCAGTACGCATTCAGCGACAATCCCCCTGGGCTGGTTGGTGGTGAGCTCTCCACCTCCCTACAACCTAATTCAGTTAGTGACGCGTCCTGGGTCCTGCCTGCTGGAATTTCGATCTCTGACCTTGTTATTGAAGCACTGACTCCCTCAGACCCAAGAATCTCGTTTGCACCCCTAGAGATTGTCGTTCACGGAAGTGTGGTAAATCCCCATGATGGCAGGATGTACGTCCTTCTAGGAGATGATTTGATCCATCTGGACAGTAAGGCCTCAGAGGCATGTGACTGGAGGTGCCCAGGAATCATTCACATCGATGAGATGGTCTACGGAAGAAGCATAGGGATCGATGAGTCAAGAGGGATGCTGGTTGTTGGGACAGAAAATGGAACCTTATTTACTCAGTCTCTCTTTAATTCTGAAAATGGACCTTCTTTTACCATCGGGGATTTACAGGATATTTCTGCTATCGCATCTGACACAGATGGCTCACTGTGGGCCGTTGACGGATGTACTGTCAGATTCATCCCTCCTAGCGTAAATGACATTAGTATCGCCTCTCAATGGCAGGAGTATCAGTTCTGCTCATTTCCGACAGGAGAGGCCACTGACATAATTCTCACTCCTGGAACCGTGATGATCTCGATGGATAATGATGGGGTTCACGTAATCAACTACAATGTAATCAGTAACCAATCGGAGATCGAAATAACTGGGAGCAGTCACTGGGACACAAGCAACTTCCTAGCAAGTAATAGGGTTACTGATCTGGAGATAATGGGGAACCAACTACTTATCTCCACGGAAAACGCTGGTATCAATCGCAGAGACTTAGCAACATCGACATGGCTTTCGAGGTGGTCAGCAGCGAATACTCTCGCATCGAACAATATTGTCGGGACATCCGTCTCAGATGGGTGGCTTCATGTTCTATCTGGTAACGTCCTGCAATCCTACGAGATTGCGGCTGGCGTATTCAGAGCCCAAGAGTCCGTTGACTCTCTGGGCCTTTTGGATAGTGCAGTGTCAATTTCATCATGGCCAGCTGGAATTGGTCCGAGAAGCCCCTCAGTCGGCGTCTCAGTGCTAATTGATTCGACTGGGGTTTCTGCGATGCAGCACCAGGATACCGCAATAGGTATCGAGTATCTTGTCAGCAGCCCTGTTACAGACCCGATGAGAGTTGCAATCAGCATTGAAGACGATGAAAGTGGTCAGATTTGGGTGGCTGGTGATACCATAATTGACAGATTCAATAATTCGGGCAGAAGGTGGATGAGTCCGATAGATGTCACAGACTTCTCTGGACAGCAACTGCAAACAATCACCTCCATTGTGCAAGACAGCAGTGGAGGGGTATGGGTCGGTACATCAAATTCTGGTGTTTTGAGATTCGGAAATGACAATGGTGCATACATAGGAAGCGTCGGAGGCCTTGGTTCGGATAGTATTGTCTCGATGTCCTATGATGAATATACTGACTTGCTGGTAGTGGGCCATCCAGAGAATGGAGTATCCCTGATTAATACGACAACGATAAGTCTGGTCGACACATATGACACTAGCGATGGTCTGGATTCTGATTTGATTGTGGACGTAGTTACAAGATACGGGATCGCCTACTTAGCGACACCCGACAGTGGGCTGATGAGACTAGATCTAAATGAGCTCCAAATTCTTGGTTCTTGGCAGTCACTCGGTGCAGACAACCTAGAGGCCGCGCCTATTGCCGTGGATGGAGATATACTCTATCTCGGACTCCCCGAATTTGGAATAATGATCTTAGACAGGATAAACGGGGACATTATCGACTTATTGACCGTCGGAAATAGTGGACTCCCTGATAATGATGTTCTAGCACTCTATGTTTACGGAGGGGACTTGGTTGTCGGATCAAGAGTGGCTAACACGGGTGCTCAGGCAAACGGAGGAATCGCCATCTGGGACGGGTCATCGTGGGACCAGCTTGACACAAATATCCCAGGTTGGAATAATGACCCATGGGAATTCAACGATATCACAAGTGATGGTACGGATATTTTTGCGGCTACAAATAGAGGCGCGTGTGCATGGGGGCCCAGCGGTCAGGGCACTATCGAATTCCTTGAGTGCCTCGATGGAGGGGATATGCCATCACGTCAAATTAACTCAGTCGAACTGATTGGAAATGACTCTCAGGGATATCCTATATTGTATGCAGGGACTGATGGCGGAGCTGCTGTCATCAGCACTGCTGGGCTCGGAGGTGTCGATGGCATGGAAGTGCTGGAAGTCTGGACAGCTGGAGACGATACTGAGCGAGCAAGAACCGTTAAGATCGGCGAGATCCTATACTTGGGGTTCGAAAATACTGGCATCGCAAGATATGACCTAGCTAACGAAGTGTGGCTTACCACTTGGGACGGATCGCAGGGGTACATAGATGATGATGACGTGACTACCCTGATACCTGGTAGACAAAGTGGAACTTTGTGGGCCGGGGGAGATTTCGGGCTGACGCTGATTGACGTTGTCAATGACACCGTACTGATCAATTGGGGCAGAGGAGTGAACGCCAACGGCCCCTCCATTCCCTCAAGAAGCCCTGCTGATATGGTAATTGTTGGTGATGTCCTACATTACTCCACTCAGAGGTCAAATCAATGGTGGAACTCTAATGACGAGATCTACAGAATAGCGCTCAACAACAATACCTCCCTAACCACACTAGACGCTGGGTCCAGAATCGGGTCAAACTCAAGAGTTTACGGAATGGGGGTAGTTGGAGATGAGCTGTGGATAGGCGTCAGGCCCACGCAGTCCTGGAATGACGGGGAAGGGACGATAGTTAGATGGAATACCAATAACGAGACATGGCAAGACGATCTGCCTACAATCGGGAACGTTCAGAGGGTTAATGCCAGACTGCTGGGAGATTGCTTCCCCCTCAACACAACCTCGTGTGAGATGTGGGTGGCATATGGGGACAACATAATGAGGAGGTTCCAATACTCCTCGATGACACTTCTAGACGAGTGGGATGACTTCCCGGGCCCTGTTAGGGGGATGGAGGAATTCAATGGCGAATACCTCTTTGCGACAATGGAAGGGATATACAGGTGGAATCCTGTCAATGAGACTTTTGAGACTGAATGGACTGAGAACGATGGACTGCCTAACAACACCGAGGATGAGTTCTTTTCGATGGAAATCGTGGGCGATGATCTTTGGGTGGCATCCCATCAGCAAGGCAGCTGGAACTCGAATGCACAAATCCTAACCAAGAACGGGACGACGGGTAACTGGACGGTTTGGGATCTTGGTTCTGGAGATATACCCGGTGGATATGGTGCAGACATACTTGTTTGTGACGACATAATTCACTTCGCTATTGGCAGGCTCTCTTGGTGGGGCAATCAGGGCGGAGTAGCAAGATTCGATATGGCTGATCATGACTCTGACGGAGTAATCGGCGAGTGGATTGACCCTCTTACTGAGGGAGGTAGCAACGGCCTGTCTGACAATGACCCCAGGGCCCTTGCTTGTGATGAGGCGAACAAGATTCTGTACATTGGTTTTGACACGGATGGCGTGGGGCTGGACAGGTACAACTACAATACCGGAAGTTTCCTATCAACGCTAACATCAGCTGATGGAATTTCAGAAGACCGGATTTTCCCCGGGGGCATGCTTCACGATGGAAACGTTCTACTTTCTGCTCATCAATATGAAGACACTGGAGGGATCTCTAGAGTAATCACCTCTGGAACCTCTGTGACCGGTGGGGCAATCCTAAGTCCCGGAATGGACGGATGTTCGATAGTCCGTGTACCTGCTAATACCCCTACTTACGCTATAGGTCGATCGGGCCAAACCACCGGACTGAACAGAGTCGATAGGCTCGATAGTTCCGGACTAATAGCCTCGGGATTCGATGAATTGGCCGGACTAAGCAGCGGGAGAGTTGTAGAGTTCGCATCCAACTCTACCCATGTCTGGGTGGCATCGGCATTCGACAGCAATTCCTTCTACGCGACATCGATCCTCCAAGGGACCATCCTACAAAATGGGTCTGTCAGGTGGGAATATGGATACAACCTCCTCGATGACGATGTAATCAACAGTATGCTATTGGATGGAGATACGATGTGGGTTACTACTGCTGGCAGAGGATTGTATTCCATAGACCTGAATCAGAGATCATACGCTCCATTGCCTCCGGCACTGCACGGACAAATGGATGGGATGGTATTCGATGACGATGATGGAATGCTGTATGTTGGACTGATGGGGAATGACGGCTCCGCAGCAGGTTTCCAGACATTCGATACCTCTCTTGACTCATGGGGCGATGGCAGCCTCCTAGCTGGTCTTCCCAATGATATTGTGAAGGATTTCGTAGCCTTTGGGGATAAAATATTGTCAGCAACATGGGGAGGAATTGCCGTATACAACAACACGCTCTCTGAATGGGAAGACCCGATAACAACATTTGACGGTCTTCCGATATCAATTTACGAGCATCTCCTGGTAGTCGATATTCCGAGCCAGGGCGATGTGATACTGGCAGGAGGACCTTCAGGAATTACAATTTTGGATTCAAATCTCACCGTTCTAACTACCAGAGGTGCTACTGATGGATTGGCTGGAAACAGAGTATCTGGACTCGTCTATGCCGATAGTGTAACTAGGCAGTTCACCGATGAAAACGGCGTCATTGTGACTGAGTTCCATGATGAGGCGATATTTGTATCTCACAACGGACAAGGCCCCACTAGGCCGGGGGTTGTTGCATGGGACATCAACACAGACAGCGTGAATGTGACATATCAAATCGACAAAATCCCCAGTAATGATGTGCGTTCTGTGGCAGCTGACGATTGGGGGGTTCATATTGCCACAGACATTTCCCCGATGGTTCACTGGAATTCTTCATCATTGGATATGGAAGTCGGCGCGCCTACTAACTCCCTCATGTCATGGCCCCCATCCGAATTATCATCCCATGGTGGAAACCTAGTGATGATCAGCCCGGGAGGAATTGATGTCATGGACGCGGGTGGAGCGCATCTAGTCAAATCTCAGTACGGTCTTCTCAATGATCCAAGAGGCATGGATCTAAGTGATGATGGCCTCTATTTGGTCTCCGATGACGGTCTTCATCACTTCTCACCTGTCGATGCCATGGTGGAGTCAGATAAGAGCGGACAAAGGGCCGCTCGTCCACTGAACGCCATTATCGGTGAAAGAACGTGGGAAGGGATCAATGAGACAGCGAGGCCAGGCATGACGACCGTTCTCGTCAATGACGAACAGCCTATGGACATAGCTCTTACTTCGGAGTCTGTGTTACCTGGAAAACTACCCATGAATCCCCTGGCCCTGACATTATCCTCTCCAGAGACTGGAGCTTGGGTTATGGCTAAGTCCTCCGTACTGAATTATTCGGGTAGCTGGGATATGCAAATGATGAATCCCGGTATTCAAGCCGCGTTCCAATCGGCTATATCCCAAGTTGGACCTGGTTCTTCATCTGTTGAGACCCACATCCAGCTACAATCCCCCAATGATGGAAAAATGAAGGTCAGGATAACATATGACTGGGATAGGATAGAAGTTCCCACCAGCATAGTAAACATGACTGATCGCCCCAATGATGGAGGGGGGGTCATAGAAGTCACCTGGCTCCCTGCCGAGGATGCAGCCTGGAATGGATACAGAATCTTCGTCTGGGACGCAACTGGTAGAGAGGATTGGAATCCTACCGAAGATGAGTTGGATGATTTCTCAACATACACTAGCATCCCGTTTTGGCCTCAGACATCTGTAATGGTGACCCAAGCCGACAACGATGGGGTCACGGAGACTTTGTCTGATGATCGAGTATACCGTGGTTCTATTGCTATAGAGTACCCTGATGGAAGTATTGGTGATGCGATTGCATGGCCTGGGAGCATCACTCCAACTGATGAGATGCCCAGACCTCCTGATTGGCTCGAAGCAGCTCCAATCTCAGGAGGAGATGCTGGGACAATAGTCGTAGAATGGGCGATGTGTCAAGAGCTTGATCCATCGTTCACAAGATTGTGGGCTGCACAGCAAGAGATTACCAATGCATTCGCTCTAACAGGGGAAATAGACATCCCCTATTCCTCAGGAAACTCAACCGTAATCGATCTGCCCCCGCAAGGCGTATTCTGGTTTGCAGCTGCATGTGTAGATGAATCGGGGCAGTATGATCCAAGTAATGTTACTGTGTTTGGCCCTGTGACAACCGCTGGTGGGCTAAATGATGGGATTCCCCCTTCCATGATATTGGGAACTGAGGCCCGAGATGTCCCAGAAGACGAGGGAGGGAGGGTCGAGGTGACTTGGCAGGCTAATACTGAAGAAGACTGCTCTTTTTACACGGTTTACGCATTGCCGGCATCTGGATGGCAGCCACCTTCGACAGTAGATGGTTGGCCAGTAGCTGAATATGTTCCTAGTTGCTCTCCAGATAGCCCGGATTCTGATTCAATAGGAGTCATAGTGGACTCTCTTGGTTCATCTCCATTACAAGACGGCATCACATACTGGTTTGGAGTGGTTGCCTCGGATGACTGGGGCAACTCTGATGTGAACTCAGTTCTAGTCGTAGAGGCCACCCCGGAAGCGAATCAGAATGGAACTTCAAGTGCACCGGATAGAGTAGAGGGACTGATTGCATGGGATCATCCTGATGATGACGGGACCAAGATCGATATTGTTTGGAATAGATCAACCGCTCCGGACTTCGATTTCTACACAGTATGGGTCTCTGACTATCCTCTCAATAATATCTCTGAACTGAATGACAATTGTGAAAGTGGGATTATTAGTTGTAGCAATATCGTGATTGATCAGAGGCAGATAGGCGGAGTCCTACAATTGCAGATGACAATTGACACGGCAATGTATGGGAGCTCTATAGACTCCCTAGTTGAATCCCCCATCTCTCCAGACATACCTCTGTATGTGGCAGTTACCGTGCATGATGTGAAAGGGAACGTTTACCTCTCTGGATTGGATGACCACATATCCATAGTAACTCCCGTTGATAATAGGGGCGATATCACTCCGCCCGACAGATTGTCACCTCCAATTCTTGAGGATAGGCTAGCTGATGACGGGGATGGTATGCTTGTAACATTCCAAGAGAGCTTTGCATCTGATTTGTATGAATATCACATCTTCGCAGATGTGGTTCCGTTTGCTGATGCTACAAATATGGAGCCTGTGATGGTAGTGGACAGGAACTCGGAATTACCTGTCACCATCGAATCACTCTCGGACGGAAGAAGCCTTGCTCCTTCAATTATGACATGGGTCACCGTAGTGCCCGTAGATTCATCCGGCAACTCATGGCTCACAAATCTCAGGACGTCATCTATCGCATTAGTTGATGAGAACAGCTTGGACCCTGGACTACACCTTCCAGAAGTCACGGGTGTTCGTGGATATTGGGATAGTTCTGGATCACAGATCGATATTACATGGGACCTAAGTCAGGACCCCCAGGTTGTTTCCTACAGAGTATTTGTTAGTCTGGATCCCTTTGAGGATATCAGAAATGCCACACCTGTAAGTTCAATAATTGATATCGAAAATTTTGATATCAAGGGGAATCTACTGATTTTAGATGAGTTACAGGGTGAGCCATTGGATAATGCACTCTCCTATTGGGTCGTAGTAGTGGCCTTTGATGGCGAAGTCAGTAGATTAGCTGTGGACCCTCTGGAGATCCTTCCTTGGTCTGAGAGCTCTTTCGGGTCTTCCGACGGAGAGGAAGGAGAAGGGGGCGTCTCTTGGATTGATCAATTAATGAGTGGGGACATGAATACCCTAATTTCAGTTATCTCTGCAATGATGGTCCTAGCAGGTGCAGTATTATTCATCAGGCCTAGGAGAGAGTCGGCACCTCAACCTTGGGAGATGGGGGCCCTTGAAGTCGAGCTTGAAGAACAGATGATGAGGGAGTCATCGGGGCTTTCAGAGGATGAAGAGTTTGGAATGGATGAATTGGAGCTAACTTCCGACTCATTAGGATCCGAGTTTGATTCTCCCTCGGTGGAATATGACGATTCAGTGGAGAATACAATAGTCCAGCCAATCGGAGGAGAATTCGCAGATACTACTCCGCAACCTTCGCCCGATGTATCTGACGAGCTACTAGGAATGGAAGAAGACGACCTGGACATTGATGATCTTGATGGCTTAGCTGATGATCTTGACTTCGACGACCTTGACGGTCTAGCCGACGATCTTGATGATATGCTCTGATCAACAGAAGAGCTTGAATCCTTTAGCCTACATCGGGGACCATGACTAACTCAGAGGAGGCCTATTCATCGGTCTGGTCAGCAATTGGTTGGGATGGAGAGAAGTCTCTCTCCTCTGCTGGCTTTCACTTCAATAGAATGCGTCGACATTCTAGAAGGCTGGGTATGAGATTCCCTGAAGATCTTAGTGAGCAAATAAGCTCATTACTGGGTAGAATTGAGATTCCAGCAACTCGTAATGATGACCCCAGTCAAGATCCATACCTACTAATCGTCAGAGTTAGTTCTGATGGTGAAGTTTCTGCGAAGGGCGCTATTAACAGAAAATGGCCAATGAAACCATTATCCGGAATATCACTCAAGGCCCCTACTTGGGATGGTGATATCAGAGGGACAAAACATGGTGATTACCAGCCTTATCGAGATGCGAGGGATGTTGCAGAAAACAATGGTGCTGACATTGGACTTCTCTTTGAAGATGGATGTCTAATTGATGGAGATCGCTGTGCACCACTATTACTCGACTCGGATGGAGTCGCTTATCACCCCCCTCACAGTGACGGGGCTCTTGATTCAGTCTCGTTACAAGTGATCTCGCCATATCTGGAAAAGTCAGGAATACCTGTTAGGCAGGCCAAGTTGACTCTGGGAATGATTGAAAGATCCTCAGAAATGATCGTATGTGGAAGTGGGATGGGCATAAGGCCTCTAGGGACAATTGACGGTAGGAAAATAGGAAAACCCAATGGCCCTCTTTTCTTATTGTCGAGAGAGGCCTGGAGTAAAAGAGTGATTTCTTCCGATTTTTAAGAGTTTGATTAGATGGTGTCTTCAATGTGGAAATATCTGAGTAAATCCGATGATGGAGAGTGTATGATACACATACTAAAATTTCTCAGAGAATCTGGATACTCAAGTGGAGATGAGTTGCTATTACACTCTGGAGGGCCAATCAGCGATCTATCTCAGAGATCGATGATTCCGTGTATCGATAGCATACGAGTACTGATGATTGAACCCGAAGGTGGAGAATTCGGAGGCAACAAGTCGGCTCTCGGTGGAGAAGTTTCATTGGGGTCTCCGCCACCACTCAATATTCTAGTGCAAAAGAAGGAGGAGGAGGGCTGGAAAACGATACAAGAAGAATACTGTGTTGATTTGACGAGAGCACTGGACTATGTTAGTAAATTCGAGATAACTGTACCTAGTGATTCGAATATCAATTTACATCCCGGGGGATTCACTGGCATATTAGGATATGATCTGAGTAGATGGACCGTCCCAATCAGACTCTCCAATACTCCCCAGCCAGGTACAGTGATTGGGGTTCTGTGGAGAGCTGACGCTTGGATAGTACATGACAGATTGAGTTCTGATATCGGCGTTTTAGCTTTGGAAAACCATCCATGGCTTGATCTTGATTTGACTGGCCATAGAGTCACAGAAATTGGTGAAATACCGGTTTCTGAATCAGTTCCTTACAGCGAGAGTGACTCGGAGCATGCTGGAAAGGTCTCTCGGATCAAGGAAGCGATATCCAGAGGTAATCTGTATCAAGTAAACTACGGAAGAAAGTGGGAAGGTGAGATGCCGGGGGAGCCGTGGGAATCTTTCCTACTGCTTTCTCGTTCTAACCCGGCACCATTTTCCTGTTGGATGATGGTTTCAGATCTTGGATGGTCTCTTGCATCCTCCAGTCCAGAGAGACTTGTAGAGCTAGATAGAGGGGTTGTCAGGACTAGGCCAATTAAGGGAACTAGAAAGAGGGGTTTTGATGATGAGGAGGACTCCAGACTAAGGACAGAGCTAGTATCTAGTGAAAAGGAGGTCTCTGAGCATTTAATGCTGGTCGACTTGGAAAGGCACGATCTCAGTAGTGTATGTGTCCCTGGAACTGTTCACTGGAGTGGGTGGAGAATAGAGGCCCTTTCCAATGTTCAACACCTAGTCAGTGGAGTTGAAGGATTATTGGATGAAAAATTCTCAACATCTGAGGTCACCAGTACGATGTTTCCGGGAGGATCTGTGACTGGATGCCCCAAAACTGTCACTCTAGCAGCAATAGATGAGTTAGAAGAAGGGACCAGGGGGGCCTGGACTGGTTCAATTGGCCACATCCACAAAGGTCATGGATTAGCTGATTGGAATATACTAATCAGGACTTTAGAAGCTCACTCTGGCCCTGAAAGATGGCATGCAACTGTGCAAGCAGGAGGAGGTGTGGTAATCGGTTCGTCTCCTGCAGAAGAAGTCGAGGAAGCTCGTTGGAAGGCTGCTGCAGTTACGGAATCCGCATGGGGATTTAGAACTGGATTCACGGACAAAGACCTGCCTGAAAGGGAGGTCGGAATTTTCCCTATCCCAGAGGGTGTAGAAAGCGTGAGCTCTCTCATTCCAGGGATTAACGAGAGGCTCGGAGAAGTGGGATCGATCAGTGTTTATCCCTGTGAAAGAGTGGAGAGATGCACGCTTCTTGTAGATAACTTGGACTCATTTACTAGAAATATTGCCGAGGAGGTTGCTTCACTGGGTCACAATGTTGTGATCGTAGGGGGGAAGATGCCTGCAAATACGGCAACGGCTTCTAATTTGGCTGAGGAGATTTTGAGGAATATTGAGCCAGAAAGAGTGATTCTTGGCCCTGGGCCTTCAGTACCAGAGGCTTATCCCCTAACCATGGAGTTGGCAAGGAAAAGTGTAAATGGTGAGCTTTTAGTTGATGGCAATCATATCCCTATACTTGGCCTGTGCTTGGGCCATCAGGCCCTTGGCATAGTGGATGGATGGGATTTGATACAGTCTCCCAGTGGTGCAGTTCATGGAACTCCCAGTTTAATCAGGAATAATGGAACTGGGATATTTGAAGATCTACCATCAGAAATTATAATGATGAGATATAACAGTCTTGTTATAGAGCCTAATGGGGGAAGTTTAGTTCCTAATTCATGGGACCTTTCAGGAGAGTTAGTTATGGGACTGATGCATGAACATCTCCCGATACATGGAGTTCAGTTCCACCCTGAATCAGTAGGAAGTCCACGTGGTCGGGAATTGCTAGATGGGTTCCTCGCAAAGAGATCATTTGCGTCATCTGACCAATTTATCCAACAGGTCGAATGACCGTAGTGTTGAAGGACATAAGCCTACTGGAATTAACGAGATACATGCCGACGTGCAGGAAATGCAATCAGACTTATGACCAGTCACATTTCATCAGTGGAAATGGTCCTCGTTACCTGATATGCGGACGATGTGCGGTAGAAAGTGGCTTGGTTTCACCTGAAGATGCTCCTCAATACTATTCTGATGAGCTTGCGAGAGCTCGTCTGGTATTGTACAGCAAGAGATACAGGCCTCTTGCATTCACAAGTGCGGGATGGATCTTATTCCTTACGATGGGAAGAGGTATTGAGCTTTGGTCGGGGGTTTTCTTCGGTGCATTAGTGGTAGCAACTCTAGCCGCCCCTGTGGTCCATTTACTTGGTTCAGCTAGATTCAAGGCAGAGTTGGCAAAGCTTACTCCTTGAATCCTTTACAGGAACCATTGAAATATCAATCATTACTCTGGAAGCTTAGAGGGAACAGTGGGTTCCCTATGAAAGCCCGTGAGACCGGATGAATACAATGGAGGAACGAGAGGAAGATTACGAAAAGTACTGGATTTGCAAAATGGCTCCTAGTAGAGCGTTTTTCAGTAATTCAGATGTATTTTTTTCTCGTTCGAAAATAGATTCCGGATCTCCCGGAAGCATGCTGGCCGATGTTTACTCAGCGCTAGCTGTTTCTGGAAAGAGAGAACAGCGGGTTCTCTGAACTGAATTTGGAGATATGATGAAAATGCAGAAAACAAAGAACACGAGCATGCTAATTGCACTGCTCCTCGTAATGATGGCAGGTTCCGCCGGCGTAAGCGCCGATGGTTCCAACCCTCTGGACCCCTCTGATGGTGGTGCGGACTGGGATGGAGATGGCCTGACAAATGCAGAGGAGCAAGCTGCAGGAACCGATATGAACAACCCCGATACGGACAACGATGGTTTGCCTGATGGGTGGGAAGCGACCTATGGTCTGAATCCCAACTCAGCAAGTGATGCCAACGCAGATCCTGATGGGGATGGATTGACCAACAGCCAAGAATACGCTTCGGGTACAAACCCTAACTCAGCGGATACTGATGGCGATGGTGTAGCGGACGGATCTGATCCGTTCCCTAACGATCCTAACGACGGCTCGTCATCTGATTCGGACGGCGATGGAATACCAGACGCCTACGATCCAGATTACGAAGGCGGAGAAGGAGATGGTCAGTCTGATGCCGAACCTGGAACAGGTGGCGAAGGCGAAGGTCAAGGCCAAGGTCAAGGCCAAGGTCAAGGCCAAGGTCAAGGCCAAGGTCA
>Ga0208130_1000057_pt1 | contig 60846 bp, 58 predicted proteins | sample ETNtaG_31_FD_185771 | JGI IMG/M metagenome (GOLD analysis project Ga0208130, IMG submission 185771) | Marine microbial and viral communities from oxygen minimum zone, Eastern Pacific Ocean - ETNP201310SV78 (SPAdes) (version 2) | ecosystem: Environmental > Aquatic > Marine > Oceanic ... | reverse complement strand
GGATGACGGTGAAATTTGGTCTGCTCGTGATGAAGGATCCTGTTTAGATCGTGGCGGCAATTGGTTCCAAGAAGAATGGGGCGGTTACTGCTATGAGGATGATGGTTCGGCTTGGTCTGCTCGTGATGAAGGAACTTGTTTAGAGCGAGGCGGTAATTGGGATCAGCAAGAATGGGGTGGATCCTGCTATGAGGATGACGGTGAAATTTGGTCGGCTCGTGATGAAGGAACTTGTTTAGATCGTGGAGGTTCTTGGTTCCAGGACGGCGATTGGGGTTACTGCTATGAGGATGACGGTGAAATTTGGTCGGCTCGTGATGAAGGAACTTGTTTAGAGCGTGGCGGCAATTGGTTCCAAGAAGAATGGGGCGGTTACTGCTATGAGGATGATGGGTCGGCTTGGTCGGCTCGTGATGAAGGAACCTGTTTAGCTCGTGGCGGTGTCTGGGATCAGCAAGAATGGGGTGGATCCTGCTATGAGGATGATGGGTCGGCTTGGTCTGCTCGTGATGAAGGAACCTGTTTAGAGCGTGCTGGTGTCTGGCAACAAGAAGAATGGGGCGGACACTGCTATGAGGATGACGGTGAAATTTGGTCGGCTCGAAACGAACCAGACTGTTTAGCTCGTGGCGGCACTTGGGATGGAGAATGGGGTTACTGCTATGAGGATGATGGTTCGGCTTGGTCGGCTCGTGATGAAGGAACCTGCTTAGCTCGCGGCGGAATCTGGGAACAGGAACAAGACTGGGGACACTGCTATGAGGATGACGGTGAAATTTGGTCGGCTCGTGATGAAGGAACTTGTTTAGATCGTGGTGGTAGCTGGTATCAAGAAAAAGACTGGGGTTACTGCTATGAGGATGATGGGTCGGCTTGGTCGGCTCGTGATCTAACAACCTGTTCAGATCGCGGTGGAATCTGGGAACAAGACGGCGATTGGGGCTATTGCTATCAAGATGATGGATCTGTTTGGGAGGCTCGAAATGAGGCGGACTGTATGGATCGTGGAGGCAGTTGGTATCAGGAACAAGACTGGGGTTACTGCTATGAGGATGACGGTTCGGCTTGGTCGGCACGGACTGTAGAGGATTGTTTCGATCGTGGAGGCAGTTGGGAACAGGAAGAAGACTGGGGTTACTGCTATGAAGATGACGGTACGGCTTGGTCGGCTCGAAATGAACCAGACTGTTTGGCTCGTGGCGGCACCTGGGATTCCGAATATGAATACTGCTTTGAGGATGACGGTTCGGCTTGGTCGGCACGGACTGCAGAAGATTGTTTAGCTCGTGGCGGCAACTGGGAACAGGAAGAAGACTGGGGTTACTGCTATGAGGATGATGGCTCAGTTTGGTCGGCGCGGAATGAGAAAGATTGTATAAATCGTGGCGGCAACTGGGACCTTCAATACGAATATTGTGAAGACGAGTCCTACTACGAAGATTGGGACCAAGGGGAAAAAACTATAGGTGAAGATGGCTGTGAAACGACTATCTATATGGATGGAAGCACTGATTGGTGGTGTCCAGATGGAACATATGGTGGTTCATGGACAGATGAATTCGGAAATATCGAAACTTGGTCAGCTCCTGAAGTTATTTATGACCCAGAAACTCGATGCTCCACTGAAATTTATGATGACGGATCAAGTTTCAGATGGTGCGAAGACGGTTTTAGTTCGTGGACAGACGAATTCGGTAACACCGAAGTATTTGAAGCCCCTGTTGAAGAGATACGTGCAGATGGGACAATCGTCTATACCTATTCAGATGGAACAGTTGAAGTCATAGGAAATGATGGATCTCTAAGGATCACATGGCCAAACGGTGACTGGTATGAAGAAAGTTATTTAGCGGACGGTTCACGAGTAGAAAAATACTCTGACGGATCACAAGTAATCGAGCAAACTGACGGAAGTTACCAATACACAGATCCCTACGGAGAAGTTTCCAGCACAATACAAGTAGGTCAAGGGGACACGCTTGGATGGAAGACACAATTTGAAGACGGGAGCACCCTCATCACTTACGAGGATGGCCGCGAAGTGTTTGAAGATGCAAACGGTTACACCTATGAAACAGTTGTTGATGACAGGGGCATAACAACAACTACCGCTAGTGATGGTTCCGTCATGGTGGAACGCCCGGATGGATCATTTGACAATCTCTATCCTGATGGAAGCCGAGATGTAGCGACACGTGATAATGACGGCAATCTAGTCATTTCTTACGCAGATGGATCAAGCGAAGTTGTCACTAAGGAGGGTGACAGCACCTTTACTGACCCATTTGGAGTAGTAACAAGAAGCATTACAGACGAAACTGGAAGAGTCGTTGAGTCTTCCAGCGACGGCTGGTCATTAAGCACTTCAGCAGATGGGAAATCTGTCGTTATTACTGGACCAAACGGGGAAGTAGAAACTGCCATTGTGGGTGAAGACGGCTCAGTGGTAAAAACCTTTGAAGACGGATCCACTGGACGTTATTTCCCAGAAACAGGACAGGTTAGTTACACCAGTGTCTCTGGAGAGACTTTCAATATGAGAGTAGATAAAAATGGAAACCTGGTGGCAACAGATGATTTAGGGTCAACTTATGAATACAACCCGAAAACAAATACCACAAACATTTTAGATGCCGACGGTAATGGGCAAACCAGTCAAAGGAATTCTGACGGAACTTACGAAGTAACTCTGGAAGGCAATACAACTATTGAGTTTGATGCTTCAGGTGTTCCATTAGCTTTTGGGAATGAGGTTGTAGAAGATGGAGAATTCTTGGCAATTAATATTGCAAATCCGTGTGCAACATGTGTGAGTGAAGCGGTCTGGGATAAAGAAAACGCCATGTTGGAGCTTGATTTAGGTGGGAATGGAATCATTACAACACAGTTGAGCTCTGATGGGGTTGTCACCGTTGAAACTGAAGAAGGAAGCCGAACTTACGACCCTTCTACTGGGGTTACCGGATCAACAACAATAACTTTTGATGCCGGCGTCGCCACGATTCTTGGAAGTAACGGCGGCTCAACAAGCATTTCAGAAGATGGAACTTCCATAGAAATCGTTGATGCTAATGGAACACAAGCAACCGCTACCGAAAGTGATATCCGATATACGGTTGTAGTGGACGGAGTCGAATATGAATTCTTCTTCGGGTAAGAAATGAGGAGAGATTGAGATGAAGAATAAAACAATCTTCCTTCTTTCTGTATTACTTTGTTTGTCACTAGTGGCTTGTGGAGGAGGCGGCGATGATGAAAGTGCCGATACTGCTGAACCAACCACTACTTCTTCCTCTTCAAATTCCACCGATAGTGGAGAAGGAACGAGCGAACCAATTTCCACTTGTGTTTTAGCCGTTAACGCAGATTGCAGTGGAGCGAACTTCGCCGGACAAGATCTCGCTTCAGTCATTGCCCCAGGAGTCAATTTAAGCGGAGCCAACTTGACGGGAGCAATTCTTGACGGGGCCTTAATGGTGGGAGCGGACTTAACTGGAGCAGAATTAGGCGGAGCTTCTTTAGCGCACACCAACCTTGCTGCAGCAACACTCTCTCAGGTCAACGCTCCTGGTGCAGTGTTCTTTGAAACCAACTTGTCTCATGCAGATCTAACTCAAGCAGATCTAAGCACAGCAATATTTCTACAAGCGGACTTAAGGTCGGCTAACCTAACTGGATCATTTGTTGAAGGCCTAATCGATAGAAGAACTTTCAAATGTGCAACCATCTGGGCAGATGGATCACTAGATAACACTAGTTGCCAGACAAGTAGCAGTTAAAAACTAAAACTACTTGCCAGTAAAGTTGCCCTTTCTGCGTTCTATGAATGATGCAATACCTTCAGCAGCGTCCTCACTGGAAGCCAGTTCTGCTTGTTTGGGGCCAAAAGCAGCAATAGAAGCAGCTTCACCTTCCAAGGCATAAATCAACGAAGAAGCTTTAGTTGCTTGAACTGCCAAAGGCGCTCCTTCACAAATAATCTGAGCTATTTCTATCGCCCGACTAGTTTCCTCTCCTGCAGGAACAATCTCTTGAACCAGTCCGATCCGGTGAGCTTCTTCAGAGTCAAATTCATCAGATGTTAGTAAGTGATACATCGCATTACCCCAACCCCCTCGTTCAACAAAACGTATGGTTGCTCCTCCAGTAGCGTGAATACCTCGAAGGGGTTCAAGTTGTGAGAAACGGCAATTGTCAGCAGCAATCACTATGTCTCCAGCCAACATCAACTCAATACCCAAAGTAAAAGTTATTCCTTTAACGGCAGAGACGATTGGTTTTTTACAGCGTTTACCTAAAGAAGTCGGATCTGTTTTTCCCTTTCCGCGACCTCTCTCATTATTTTTCATACGCTCAGCAAACTTGGGCAGGTCTAATCCTGCAGTGAAATGATCTCCATGGGCAAATAAAACACCTGCCCAAAGATCGTCATCATTATCAAGCAAGGTGTAGGCATCGACCAGTTGATCCATCATGTGAGGAGTGAACCCATTGAACTTTTCCGGGCGATTAATTCCCATAAGGAGAATTCGATCTTGTATTTCTGTTGTGATATTTCCTTCGGCGTTATCCATAAAAAAGGTCTACAACAGCAGAAGGGTTCTTGCCACGACGGGGAGAGTTATTTAACCCCTTCTACTTCCAGCAAAAACGACTTTAGATCAACTCCACCCGCATATCCTCCTAGATTCCCATCGCTACCTATTACTCGATGACAAGGAACAAGTATCAAAAACGGATTAGCCCCCAAAGCAGAACCAACAGCCCTCACTGCTTTCGGATTCTTTATCAAAGCCGCCAACTCACTGTACGAAAGAGTGGAGCCGAAAGAAATTTTTAGGCACGCATTCCAAACGTTTCGCTGAAACAAGGTACTGTTACCAAAATCAAAAATTAGACCCGAATGATCATGTTCTTCACTCCAAAGCGTTAACGCCTCCTCTAATCTTTCAGGAAGAGAAGAGACTTTTTCACAATCGACACCAGTGAAGTCTTTAATTTCTTTACAGAACTGATTCAACGATGCTGTCTGAGTAAGAGCACTTCTAGTTATCCCTAATTCGTTGAAAGCGATGAACATATTTCCAAAAGGCGAGGAAATTTCAGCAACGTTATTCATCAGAGTTTTCGATCTCTTCGTTTAACCCCGTACGAACAATAACTAGTGGACAAGGGCTGTGATGAGAAATTGATTGGCTTACTGATCCAAGTCTTAATCCAGAAAATCCTCCGCGCCCTCTATTGCCGACAACCAGCAAATCCGCGCCTTTCGCTACTTTCAAAAGCGTGTCAGCAGCACGACCTTTGACTACGGTACGACGTATTTCTATATCTGGATTATTGGTAGCAGTTAAAGCACTTTCAATAACTTCACTTTGCGTATTTTCAACCTCATTTAACAAGTCAAACGAATCAAGTGGAACATATCCCAGATCAGGAGAGGCAGGAACAAAAGTGGGGCCGTAAACGGTAACTACTTCTACTAATGAATTTCTGACTTCAGCTTCTTGGATCGCCCATATCAAAGCAGCACGAGCGTAACCGGAACCTTCAACCCCAACAACAATCCGATGGCTATCCATAGAAAACCCCTATCGATATTCTCTGTCTCAAATGGTAATACAGAAAAACTCAAGTGTTAAGAGAGGGCGCCTTCAACTTTTTCAAGAGCTTGCTCTTCGTCGACGTTTAAGGCGAAAGAAAGTTCAGACACAAGAACATTTAGAGCCTTCGTGTACAAGGTTTTCTCACCAGCGGAAAGACCCTTATCGGCCTCACGAAGAGCAAGGTTTCTCACCACTTCAGCGACTTGGTAAACGTCACCACTTTTTAACTTTTCTTGATGGTTTTTGAATCGTCGCGACCAATTTGATGGCTCACGAATGTCTCGTCGTTCAAGAACTTCAAAGAGGTCAACAACGTCTTCTTTACTGATAGGCCAACGCATACCAACTTCTTCTACCTTGTCAACGGGAACTGAAAGAATCATTTCCCCATGCGCCATACGAAGAATGAAATATTCGGTATTCGCGCCGAACACTTTCTTCTTTTCTTTTTTTTCGATTATTGCCGCACCATGATGTGGGTAAACAACTTTGTCGCCAGGTTTGAAAGTCAAGATTGCCTCCGAGACATTTTAAAGACGGTGTGAGGATACCGGATAAACACGAAATTATGACGCGGGAATTTACTTATCCGCTAAGACGAGCTCTCGCAGCACGACTTCGTTCCAATAAATGCTCTGGCACCCCGTACGGATTGCTAGACCCTCCTGAGCCTTCATCAGATGATTCGTCGCTCTCAGTGGCTTCAGATTCTAAGGCAGCTTCTTCCAGAGAGTTCTCTCGATCAATTTTGAATTGCGGCCAATCTTTCTCATGAGCAAGATCATCATGGTCAATAGAGCCGATAGTTATGCCATTTTCAAAGTCAACCCAATATCTATTCCAAGTTATTCCATTAGCAAGTTTCACTTTTCCAGGAGTTCCTTCAGGAACACCTTCAAGTTGATTCGCTGCTACGACTTTAGCGAAGCGCTTAAATGGCTTTTTTCTATCGAGAGTTTTAGTCATATTCCTATTTACTTTAGCGGACAGACAGAAGAAGAATCTAACTTCCTATAAGGATGGAATAGCTTTTTAGGAAGATTCATTCTTAGCTTCGTTAACCATATTTGTCACCTCTTCAACAACAGTCTCTAAAGAGATCTCAGCTTTTTGGTTAGTGGAACGATCGTTTACTTCCGCGATTCCATTTTCTAAGCCGCGCGGTCCGATCGTTACACGAAGAGGTATGCCGATTAATTCTGAGTCAGCAAATTTCACACCTGGTCGTTCTTCTCTGTCATCAAGCAAAACATCAATGCCGGCTTCAGTTAATGCTTTATAGATGTCTTCGGCTGAATCAACAGACTCGGTGTGATCAGTTTTTAAGAGAGTTATCACAACTTCGTACGGAGCGATCGACATTGGCCATATCAAGCCATTTTCATCATGGTGGGTTTCCGCTACTGCCGCCATAGCGCGCTCCACCCCAATTCCATACGACCCCATTGTCAAAGTTTGAGACTTGCCCTCTGAGTCAAGAACAGTTGTCCCCATAGCTTCCGCATATCGTCTACCTAATTTGAAGATATGACCAGCTTCGATGCATCGGGTGATAGTTATAGGATTCCCACAGTTAACGCAGGATTCACCTTCAAGGATTCCTCTTACATCAACCCACTCGTTCACGGCGACATCTCTTTGGACATCAACTCCTGAGTAGTGGGTATCGTCAACGTTGGCTCCCGTTGCCATACCTGTACGACCCTGTAAGGCAAGGTCGGCATAAATCGGAAGATTCTCTACTCCTACTGCGCCAAGACTTCCAGGAGAAGCACCAAGAGCGGAGCGAATCTCCTCCCCAGTTGCGGGGCGAAGATCAGTGGCACCAGTAATATCAATAAATTTTTGTTCAAGAAAAGGATGGTCTCCTCGTAAAAGGATTAGTGTCAGATCGCCATCAACGACATACACGAGAGTTTTTATTTGATGCTCTGGCGGATGCCCCAACTCAGCCAGTGCGGCAATAGTGCGCACACCTGGAGTGGGAAAAGATTCTGGTTCTCCACTACTTGAACGATTTTCTATCAGCGCAAGGGCAGCTGAAGCACGTTCAACGTTCGCACTGTAGTTACATGATAAACATCGAGCAACATCATCTTCTCCGGCCTCTGACTCAACCATAAATTCAACTGAAGCACTACCGCCCATAGCGCCAGAAGAAGCTTCAACTGGAAAAGCATCAAGTCCCAGCCGATTAAAAATCTGAACATAAGCATCATGATGAAGAGAGAAAGAAGCATCAAGACCTTCATCGTCTATATCAAAGGAATATGAGTCTTTCATTGCGAACTCTCGGACTCTAAGCAATCCAGACTTTGGGCGAGGTTCATCTCTAAATTTTGTTTGTATCTGATACCAAATCTGTGGCAGATGACGATAGGAAGTAATTTCAGTTCCTAGGGAAGCAAAAACTTCTTCATGAGTCATCCCTAAGGCTTGGTCCGCTCCTTTACGGTCAACGAACCTGAACATCTCTTCTCCCATGGTTTCCCACCTGCCGGATTTTTGCCAGATATCCGCAGGATGCATTGCCGGAAGTAAGAATTCTTGTCCACCTATCGCATCCATTTCTTCACGGATGATGGCAGCCACTTTTTTATGGATCTTCCATCCCAGAGGAAGCATGGAATAGTGACCAGATTGAAGTTGCCGAATAAAGCCACCACGGACAAGGAGTTGATGGCTTATCGCTTCGGCTTCAGCCGGAGCGTCACGCAAAGTAGGAATGAAAAGATTTGACCACCGCATACGAAAACTTTCGTTAACTTGATTTATGGTTACTCTAACCTAGTAGGAAACATCGCAGGATGAATCCTTCTTATAAAATAGAGTTTGCAAGAAAAATTACCGTTGGGTAACTTCAGGGTAAGGTCTAACAATAACTAGTTCAAAATAGCATTAGGAAAATATGAGTGAACAAACAGCATCAGAAGTAAGTGAAGAACTTTCCGCTTGGTTGGAAGAAAACTGGGATCCAGAGATCACAGTGGCTGAATGGTGGGCACGACTTAGTGAAGCACGTTGGAGTCACCCGTCTCTTCCCGAAGAAGCTGGTGGACGTGGATATAACCGTGAACAAGCCACAGCAGTGTCTGTGGGTCTCGCCGAAGCAAATGTTGTTGGCCCACCAACTGGATTAGGGCACATGCTTGCCGCTCCTACTATTGCGGTACACGGCTCAGAAGAACAAGTTGGTCGGTTAGTTCCAGAAATACTTGATGGAACCGTAGCGTGGTGTCAATTATTCTCAGAGCCAAATGCTGGATCCGACTTAGCGGGACTACAAGCCCGTGCGGTGCGAGATGGAGATGAATGGGTAGTCAGCGGACAGAAAGTTTGGACATCCGGCGGCCATATGGCACAAAAAGGAATGCTGATCGCCCGAACAGATCCAGAGGCTCCCAAACATCAAGGGATTACTTACTTCGCCATAGAGATGGATCAACCCGGTATAGAAGTCCGCCCTCTAAGAGAAATGACCGGACAAGCGCTATTTAACGAGGTTTTCCTTGATGAAGCCCGAGTATCAAATGACAATGTTATAGGGGGTCTTGGTAATGGATGGGCTGTAGCCAACAGTACATTAATGTTCGAAAGAGCAAGTCTTGGCGGCGGAGGCAAACAACCAATCTCTGTTGCTCCAGGAACCATCGCGGGACGCTTACAGCAATCAGTAGGAGATTTCACCAACCGAGTGAACCGTGGACCTGAAGGCGATGGCGGAAGAGGTATGAGCACCGATTCGCTTGTTCGTTTAGCGAAAGAAACAGGTCGTGATGATGACGCAGTTATTCGTCAAGAAATCGTGCAACTACACATTTTGGCGGAAGTCAACAAACTCAACATGCGGAGAGCAAAAGCTGGAGGAAGCCGCACAGGCGCTGAAGGAAATCTAGCAAAACTCGCCATGAGCGAACTTGTTCGCCGCAGCCGAGATGTCGGCAACATGATTATTGGAGCCGATGGAATGCTGACAGGAAAGGATAGTTCCACCGGAGGAGCAGTCCAGGAAGTAACGATGTTCTCACCTGCACCAGCAATCTATGGCGGTACAGATCAAGTTCAACGAAACATCATCGGAGAGAGAGTCTTAGGCCTCTCAAAAGAACCTGGTCACCCTAAAGACACTCCATTTAAAGATCTACTGCAAAACTAGATCAAGAAGAAGCCATATGTGCTAAAAGTTTTTGGCGCACAAGATCGGGTTCCTCAATCATGACCATATGGCCGGTAGAGGAAAAGTCCACAACTTCTTTCTCTGCAGAAACGGCATCAATTAGAGGCTGAGCAGATTTACGTGGAGTCATTTTGTCTTCAGACCCCAAAAGGAAAAGGGTACGGCATTCAATGTTTTCAGCAGCCACCACTGCTTCTTCATAACTTGAACAGGCAGCAAGGTCTACACTAAGGACGCCTCTAGTAGCAGATTCAATTAAGGCCTGAGTCCCTCCAGTCATAGATAAACCAGGGGTGGGATTATTTCCGAGATGATGTTTAGTTCCATGCCCCCAAGAAGTGATCAATTGAGCAGCTTTAACGTCATTAGCATCTGCAGCTTCTTGCAATTCAGGATGCACTGGCATTGAGGCCCCAACTCCAAGAAGGCTGACCGAAGAAACTGAATCTTTATGGTGTCCAGCAGCATGCAGGGCGGTCAAAGCCCCCATGGAATGACCAACCAGATGAATTTTTTCCCCGAAGTGATTCGATATTTCGGCTATCCAGTCAGACAAAGCAGGGACACTTTCTAGAACTGGACCTTCAGATTTTCCATGGTCTGGAAGATCAACAGCTAAGGCCCTAAATCCATGATGAGCGAGAAATCTTGTTTGCTGCGACCAGACAGTACGATCCATTCCCGCTCCATGAATTAGGACAACAATCGGATCAGAACGCCCTTCAAAACTGACGGCCCCGGTTGCACCATGTACTTGTTTCCCAGCTAAAGAAATAAACATGAACTACCTATCTTTGTGAAGCTTTGAGAGCTTTATCGAGATCACCACAAATATCTTCAGCATCTTCAAGGCCGACCGACACACGAACCAGATCCTCACTTATTCCGGCGGTTTCTAAATCTTCCACGCTCATTTGCTGATGAGTTGTAGATCCAGGATGAATAACCAAGGTTTTAGCATCGCCAACATTCGCCAAATGTGAAGCCAACTTCACGCTCTCAATAAATTTCCGACCAGCTTGCCTGCCACCCTTTACACCAAAACTAAGAATGGCTCCTGACCCTTTCGGATAGAGACGCTTAGCTAAATCATGATCAGGGTGACTGGGATGACTGGGATGCTTAATCCATTCCACCGCGTCATGACCATCAAGGAGTTCAACAACATGCTTAGTGTTCTCTACGTGACGGGCCATACGAAGAGGTAAAGTTTCAACTCCCTGCAACAAATAGAAAGCATTAGCGGGACTCATACACGCACCAAAATCTTTTAAGCCTTCAGCACGCGCACGCATAGAAAGAGCGGCCGGACCAAACTCTTCTGTAAAAGTAATGTTGTGGTATCCCTCATAGGGTTCTGTCAAAGTAGGGAATTTTCCAGAGGCTTCCCAATCAAAACGTCCGCCATCAACGATGGCGCCACCTATAGCCACTCCATGACCTCCTAAGAACTTTGTTACTGAATGCATGATGATGTCTGCGCCATGTTCAATCGGGTTAATCAGATAGGGAGTAGAAAAAGTCGAATCAACGCAAAGAGGAAGACCGGCAGCATGAGCGACATCAGATACAGCATCAATGTCTAGAACCTCAATACCAGGATTCCCCAGAGTCTCAGCGAAAACCAATCGTGTTTCTGGCCGGATAGCTTTAGCAAACTCTTCTGGATCCCGTGGATCAACAAAAGTAGTAGTGATGCCAAACCTAGGAAGAGTGTGGTTCATCAAAATGAAAGCACCACCATAAATGTTTCGACTGGCGACAATATGATCGCCAGTGTTTAGAAGAGTCGCGACTGCGAGATGCAAAGCAGCCATACCGCTAGCCGTGCAAACAGCGCCAACCCCGCCTTCCAATGAGGCAAGTCGTTCTTCTAATACTGCGACGGTCGGATTTGAAATTCGTGAATAAATATGTCCACTAGTTTCAAGATTGTAAAGACCAGCAGCTTGATCTACAGAGTCAAAAACGTAAGACGTTGTTTGATGAATAGGCACAGCACGGGACCCCGTAGCAGGATCAGGGTATTGTCCTGCATGCAGAGCACGAGTATCAAAGCGTCTAAATTCTGGTTCAACCATGTCTACAGACTAGAACACTTACATGTAGGAAGACTCATAATAAATAAATATTGAAGAAATTTGTAAAAAAACACACAAGTTGTTCTTTCATATGAAACTATGAGCCATAAGAAAAGTTTTAAACCAGATTTATGAAAGGAACAGATTAGTGAAAGTAGGTTTCATCGGTTTAGGAAATGCAGGAGCGAAGTTAGCTGGAAGCCTTTTACGTAACGGAATCGACCTAACGGTTCGAGACTTAGATAAAGAAGCTGCTCAAGATCTATTAGATGGTGGTGCGGGCTGGGCGGAATCACCTAAAGAAATGGCGGAAAAATGCGACCTCGTGATCACTTGTCTTCCGTCTCCATCCATATGCGCTGAAGTTATGGAATCGCCAGATGGTCTTATCGCTGGATTGTCACCAGGAAAAATTTGGTTGGAAATGTCAACTACTGATGAAGCAGAAGTGCGGCGTATAGGTGCGTTAGTAGAAGAAATAGGTGCCTTTCCGTTGGATTGCCCAGTTTCTGGAGGATGCCATCGGGCGGCAACTGGGAATATAGCGATATTGGTAGGAGGGGACCGTTCAACATTCGAGCAGGCATTACCTGTGCTTGGAGCTATGGGACGCGAAATACTACACACCGGTGAACTTGGTTCTGCTTCAGTCCTTAAAGTGATGACCAACTTTCTAGCGACCGCTAATTTAGTGAGCCTGTGCGAAGCACTCACCACTACAGCGAAAGCCGGGTTAGACCTAAACGTCGTGTATGAGGCAATTCGAATTTCTTCCGGAAATTCTTTTGTCCACGAAACCGAAAGTCAAGTGATACTTAACGGAAGCCGCGATATCAATTTCACCATGGACTTGGTGTCAAAAGATATAGGAATATTTGACAAGATTGCCCAAGACTTAGAAGTGCCTTTAGAACTATCTCCACTTCTGGTTCAAATATTTAAAGACGGTGAACAAAAGTATGGACCGAGAGAATGGTCCTCAAACATTATTCGTCGATTAGAAGACCAAACTGGAGTTCAAGTTTTAGCCCCCGGTTTCCCAGAACAGATGGTCGACGAAGAAGAAGAAATTCCAGGATATGAAATAAAGTGCAAGAACTCGGATTAACTCGGAAGATCTTCTGGATCCAAACCATGGAGTTCGGCGAAAAAACGCAGATTCGGCTCTATTAAATCAAAGACAGTAGCGTCAGTTGGAGGGAGCTCTCCTTCATGACGTTCTAGTCTTTCTGTGCGTTCCCCCCACTTTAAAACAATGGAACCCCAAGTAACGCCTCCTCCAAAAGCAGAGAGAACAATGATGTCTCCAGGGCTAATTTGATCGGCATCAAGGGCATCTGAAATGGCCATCGGTATAGAAGCTGCACCAGTATTTCCGAGGGTGTCAATATTCATGAAGACTTTGCTTTCATCAAGTTTGAGTAGGCGAGTAGCAGCGTCAACTATGCGCGCATTTGCTTGATGCGGGATAACTACATCAACTTCTTCGGATTCAAACCCAGCGGTCTCCAGAACACGAGTAACTGAGGCAGCGATCCCCTGAACAGCAATTTTGAAAACCGCTTGTCCTTCAAAGTGGAGAGCCATCTCTTCGGCAAGGAGCGATTCAAAAACGTTGCCGTTTGTTCCCATTGATTTGAGAACCATCGTCTGTCCTTTTCCTCCATCAGCGCCAAGATCAACTGCGAGAACTCCGGCATCTTCTTCGGAAGCTTCGTAAACAACCGCACCCGCACCATCACCGAATAAAACCGAAGTCGAGCGGTCACGGTAATCCATTACTCCAGATAGTTTCTCTGCTCCAATAACTAAAACTTTTTTTACAAAACCTGATTCAATCATTCCCGCAGCATTAGCTGTTGCATAAACAAAGCCAGAACAGGCTGCGTTCAAATCAAAGGCAGCAGAATTGACTGCACCTAAGCGATCCTGAACCATCGCGGCAACACTCGGGCAAATCAAATCTGGTGTAGTCGATGCAACTAAAATTAAATCCAATTCTTCCGGATCTAAGCCTGCTGCCGCTAGTGCGCGTCGTCCAGCGAGCTCCGCAAGATCTGTTCCATCCACATGAGAGATGCGTCGACTCTTAATACCAGTCCGATCAATAATCCACTGATCATTAGTATCTGAAAGTTTTTCAAGGTCTGCATTTGTCAACTCAACAGGAGGTATGCATTTACCCCATCCGGTTATGACAGCTTTAGTTGACATGTGACTCCTAGTAGATTCTTCTGCCACACTAGTTCTAAATAAGTGACTCGTTGCAGTGAGGGTTAGAGAATTACAACAGACCGGAGAACTTCTCCTCTTTCCATAGCATGGAAAGCCTCTTCAACATCTTCTAAAGAAATGGTTTCAGAAACAAATTTTTCAAGATTTAAACGCCCCTGAAGGTACAGGTCTATCAGCATTGGAAAATCTCTACTAGGGAGACAGTCTCCATACCATGAGGATTTAAGCGACCCGCCTCGTCCGAAAACTTCTTGGAGAGGAAGTTCGATTTTCATTTCCGGATTCGGTACTCCTACAAGCACAACTGTTCCTGCTAAATCTCTAGCGAAAAAAGATTGCTCATACGTTGAAGGTATCCCTACTGCATCTATGACAACATCAGCGCCATTCCCATCAGTAATTTGACGTATTGCTTCTATTGGGTCTTCTTTAGAAGAATCGACAGTATGAGTAGCCCCAAATTCTTTAGCCATTTCTAACTTTCGTTCATCAATATCTACAGCAATTATTGTGTGCGCACCAGCAAGATTTGATCCAGCTATCGCAGCATCACCAACTCCACCACATCCAAATACGGCTACAGAGTCTCCTCGGGTGACTTCGCCGGTATTAATTGCTGCTCCAAGACCTGCCATGACTCCACATCCGATTAACCCGGCAACCTCTGGCTTCGCACGCGAATCAACTTTTGTGGCTTGACCTGCTGCAACAAGTGTTTTTTCTGCGAAAGCACCAATTCCTAACGCTGCGGTCAAAGGAGCGCCCTCAAGAGTCATTTTTTGCGTGGCGTTATGAGTGTCGAAACAATACCAAGGACGTCCACGTTTACAGGAGCGACATTCGCCACAAACAGCTCTCCAGTTCAAGATAACGAAATCGCCAGGACTGACATTATCTACACCTTCGCCTACTTCTTCTACAATTCCCGCTGCTTCGTGACCGAGAAGAAAAGGAAACTCGTCACTGATAGCGCCTTCACGAAAATGTAGATCGGTGTGGCAAACACCGCAGGCTTTCACATCAACTAGAACTTCGCCCGGACCAGGGTCTGGAACCTCAATGGTTTCAACCGAGACAGGCTCTCCTTTAGATCTAGCTACTACCCCTTTAACTAAATGCGGCATTTTCCCCTCCTGTATTCATCAGTTATGACAACTTACACAAATAGATGGAAGTGCACCATATGGAGCATTGTCACACCCCAATGAGATAATGGGGGAGTAATCATAAAGAGGATTGGAGGGACATGGCCCTAAGAAGATCCGCCAACCACCCCTTTGGGAGCTGGTGGCAACGCCATGAACTATGAGGAGGAAGATATGGATACGAAAGAATGTCCAAAATGCGGGTCAGATCAAGTAGGGCCTTCGTTTGCCTTGGAATTTGAAAAAAAAGACAACGGAATGGTGGTTATTACAGATCCATTCTTTGCTTGTGCAGAATGTGAACATGCGTGGCAGGTAAAAAGAGTCATGGTTATATCTAAATTTCCAAATGCTACTGATTTTTCTGAAGCGTTAGATGAACTCTAATTCTGTTCGTAAACCGGGGTAATGACGCCACGAGCTAAAGTCGATCCGAACATGTTGAACCCACAAATAGCGGCTGAAACCTCTTCAGAGATTGGAAGAGAGTCAACGTTTAAAGCATGAACCGCAAAAATGTAACGATGCATCCCATGACCGGAAGGGGGAGCTGAGCCTAAATAACCGTAAAGGCCAGCATCATTCTTTAGTTGCTTTGCCCCCGTAGGCAGGAGTTCCCCATCCTGAGACCCTGCACCAGTAGATAGTTCACTTATTCCAGCAGGAATGTCATAGACGACCCAATGCCAGAATCCACTTCCAGTTGGCGCATCTGGATCAAAGCAAGTCACAGCGTAACTTTTGGTGTCTTCTGGAGCGTCAGTCCAAGTGAGATGAGGGGAGATGTCTTCTCCGCCTGCACCGAAAATTCCGGACACTTGCGGAAGTGACAACATTTCTCCATCAGACACGTCATTGCTTCGTACTTCAAAGGCTGGAACGTTTGGAAGAAAATCGTAAGGGTTAGGTGGTTGCGGCATAGCTACTGCCTTTCATAAATGTTTACTTATATAAAAATAGTTTGGTGGAGCTGGCGGGAATCGAACCCGCGTCCGTCGAGAGGTCAACGCACACGTTACGACCATTCCCGAGAATATGACTTACGGTAGTCATTCCGCCGGGTCAGACAAGCCCTAAGGCTTTACCGTCAAGACTTTCCTTGAAGTCAGCGGTCTTTCTCGCCGTCAGCGGTCTCTCCCTGCGGTCCATCACTACTTCTGTTGCCGGGCTGTAGTGATCAGGCCCCGGGAATCATTACTGGTCCCAGTGACTCTTTACTACCTAATAAAATTAGGCGGCAAGAGCGAGATCATCCGTATTGGCGTCTCTATTGATGCCCTGTTTTTAGAGTCTGAGCAACTCTGGTCGCATGAAACGTTCACAGCAATCGGCGTCGAAACCGATCAGCCCCGTAAACGAATATTCATTAATTCGTTAGATTGTCAAATAACTAGGGTTCTCATGCTATCGCAACTCTGTGACAAGTTTGAAGATTGGGTTTTAGTCGGCCCTTTCCTTGCATGGAGCAACTTATTTCTAAATACATGATTGTTTTCAAGGGGCGATGACATTTTTGGCAAAACTTGATCTACGGTGGTATTAGTCAATTTTGGCAAATAATCAAGTTTGTGGAGTAAAGATGCGAATGGGGAATAGAAGCCTTTACGTGTTACTAACTCTTGGCGTTCTTGCAGCAGTATGGGCGATACCTTCATCTATAGCCGGAGCGGAAACGGTGTTATCCGACGAGGCATCTTTACTTGAGATAACTATGAATGAAGATGATTCAATTTTAGAAGAGTTAAGTATTTCTGCCGAAGGTCAAGAACTGCTGGCTTCTGGTTACACGCCGGGTGAAGCTGCAACCAAAATCGCTAAAGAGGAACTCCTTGAAGATCCTTCTTTGTCTAGAAACCCCTTCGGATTGATCGTTCAATTCGAACATGCTTTAACCGATGAAGAAATCAACGCAGTGTTAGCGCCGGTAGGTGGAGTTCTAGTAGGCAAAGCCGTCGCAGACGGATCAACCTACCTCATAGAGACCCTGTATGAACTCGAATCAGTCTTAACAGTTCTCGAGTCAGATCCACGTATAAAGAGCGCTGAGTTCGATGAAGTTCTCCAAATCTCAGACCTTCCCAGCGACCCGGACCTTGGCCAACTATGGGGTATGAACTCAACCTATGGCATTGATGCTCCCGGAGCTTGGGCTCAGACACTCGGTGATTCTTCGGTTGTTGTCGCAGTCATCGATACTGGAATAGACCTAGATCACCCTGACCTTGTTGACAATCTTTGGACCAATAGCGATGAAATTCCAGGTAATGGCGTTGACGATGACAGCAACGGTTTCATCGACGACATTCATGGCTGGGACTTCGTTAATAACGATGGCAACCCTGATGACGACAACAACCATGGAACACATGTCGCTGGAACAATTGCTGCCTCAGCCAACTCTATTGGGGTAGTCGGAGTAGCTCCCGGAGTTCAAGTAATGGGATTGAAATTTTTAAATTCCAGTGGATCAGGAATGACGTCCCACGCTTTACAAGCGTTGCAATACGCAATTGATAATGGAGCCCTCATCTCAAATAACTCCTGGGGTGGTGGCGGTTTTAGCTCCGCAATGGAAACCTTACTTACACAAGCCGAAGCAGCAAATCACGTGTTTGTAGCTGCTGCAGGAAATGATTCAAGCAACATTGATACAAATCCGACGTATCCAGCTGCATATCAGAATTCAAATGTTATTTCAGTTGCCTCAATTCAATCAGATGGGTCACAGTCAGGTTTTTCAAATTACGGAACATTAAATGTAGATGTGGCCGCACCAGGATCTGGAATTAGATCTACCATCACCGGGGGAGGGTATGCGAATTTCAACGGAACATCGATGGCTTCCCCGCATGTCGCCGGAATTGTCGCATTGATGAGGTCTTTAGCGCCGACAGTATCAACAGCCGACGTAAAACGAATCCTTATTGAAACCTCAACGTGGGATTCCCGGCTTGAAAATATTTCAGACTCGGGCGGAAGGGTTAGTGCTTCTGCGGCAGTATCAGCAGTTAATGGCTCTATACCTTCTTTGAGTATTACTGCAAACGCGACAGTTGTGACAGAAGGAGACACCGTAGTCTTTTCTGCTACAGCCACAGATTCTTCAAACAATAATCTTTCTGGCCAAGTTGTATGGAAGATCGGAGATGCAGTTCAAACGACCGGAGCTACTTTCACTTACACTGCTTCTACTCCAGGCCAAGTTCGAGTAAGAGCACAGGTAACCGACTCATCTGGCACAGCATCCACATTCATAAACTTGACCGTTAACGAAATTGAACGTTCAATTACTATCACGTCACCAAACGGCGGCGAAGTATACGATCCAGGCGACACGCAACAAATTACCTGGAATCATGTAGGACCCACCGGCCCAGTTGATGTAACTGTGATTGAAAAACAAACAGTTTCTGCCGAGTTCCTTGGAGAATCAGCTTTACCTATTATTTCCCCAGAAAACTGCGATGCTGAAGGGGGTGTGTGTCCTCTTGTAGTGCCACTTAACGTTGCGTCTACTACCGCAATTAGTTCACTATCGGTAGGTCTTCGTTTCAACCACACTTACGATGCGGATCTACTAATAGAACTGGTCAGTCCTTCGGGACAGACAATTGAACTTGCAAATCATGCGGGAGGGTCAGGTAATAATTTCGGTTCTGGAGCAGAAAGCTGCAGCGGGCAATTGACGGTATTTTCCGATACGGCAGAAACTTCAATACTTTACGGAACCGCTCCTTTTGCCGGCACCTACAAACCTCAACAGTTGCTTAGCGTGTTCTCTGGACAAAACCCTGCTGGGCAGTGGAAAGTAAAGGTAAGTGATCGATGGACACTTGACCATGGAGAATTATTTTGCGCTCAACTGATTCTTAATGGGGCCAGCACAGCCGTAGCAGCTGACATCCCGGTAGCAAACGGAACAGTATCTTGGACTGTTCCGGCGTCACTGGCTGGAAAAAATCTTATTGCCAGAGTAGATAGCGGCCTCGCTTCTGATGAATCCAACTCAGCATTCACTGTCAGTGGAGGCGGAAGCCCATCTCCGACAACGACTACAACAACGACCACGCAACCCCCTATAGAGATAGAAGTTGTCTCGCCAAATGGGGGAGAAATATATAACCATGACGCCTCAGTGCCCATCTCATGGACAGTTACAGGCCAAGAACCATTAACAATTTTCGCTCATTCAGTAAATAAAGCACCAAAAGAATTAGGAAATAGCAGCCCAATAGAAGATCACGAAACTCTTTTAATACCGATTCAAATCCCCGATTCCGGAACGGTGAAAGAAGTCTCTCTGGGGTTAAGAGCAGATCATACGTGGATGTCTGATCTGACAGTTTCTCTTCGGCACCCCGATGGAACCACTGTGATACTGATGGATAAGGAAGGATCTAGCGGCGACAATTTTGGAACAGGTACCAAAGATTGCTCAGGTCAAATGACAGTTTTTGATGATGATGCCCAAACATCAGTAATAGATGGGTCAGCGCCTTACCTTGGAAACTTTATTCCCGAAGAAACGCTTTCAACATTTGAAGGACTTGCTACCGCCGGAACTTGGTACATAGAAATAAAAGATTCATTCGGTTTGGATGAAGGAAATGTTTTCTGCGTGGACCTTGAGGTAGCAGGTAATGGGGTGCAGATCGCAGTTGATCAGACAGCGCCACTAAGTATCAGCGCTGCGACTTTCGGACCCGGGTCTTATTTAGTTAGAGCGGCTACCAGCAACGGAGCTAGCGAAGACTTCTCAGACTTTTCCTTTACGATAAATCCGGCACCATTTGATGCCTCTGACTCTTTTCCTGCAGAAGAAGTTGAAGAATATGAAGTGACCGTCAATTATTCGCAAGAAGAAATGACCAATCTCACCAATGCGGCAACCGCTTTTAATATGAACGTAGAAGACTTTCAATTAACCGCCGTTGGGTTGCTAGCTTTCTTGCGAGCGTTACTCCCATCAGGAACGGGTGACTGGTCGCCCATTTGTACAGATTGTGGAGGATCTGAAGGCGTCACAACTCTTTATGTTGCTTCAGAAGGAACACAAAATGCTCTTGAAAGTGTCGCTGGTTCTTCTATGACAGGAGCTCAAGCTCAACGATTCTCAAGCTCAGTTCTGATTTTCTTAATAGCCTTATTAAATGCGCAAAACTGATTTAAACCTCTCGCTGTTTACGACTTAAAGCTTTTTGCGTTTCCTTATCTGCATCTCGTTTAGCAATTGTTTGGCGTTTGTCATAGTCGGATTTTCCTCTTCCTAAAGCAACTTTTATCTTGGCCTTACCGTTAGAGAAATAAAGAGAAAGTGGCACGAGAGTTAAACCATCTCGATTGATGCGGCTAAGAATTCGCTCAATTTCTTTGCGGTGAAGGAGTAGTTTCTTAGGGCGATCTGGGTCATGAGCAAAATTTGGATTATTACGATAAGGAGATATGTGGAGACCAATGATCCAAAGTTCGCGGTCTTCTTCACGTCCAAAAGCTTCCGAAATTTGAACTTTCGACTCTCTAAGAGACTTCACTTCACTACCTGATAGAACCAAGCCCGCCTCCCAAGAGTCAAATAACTCATAGTTTCGCTTTGCTTGACGATTTGTCGCTATTACACGATCATTACTTTCAGACACAACTAAAGAGTACCTTCCAAAACCAGGTACTTTCTTATCATTGCAATCGATATTAAATCTAAGATCATTGAGTTGCTGAATCAATCCAGATGAGTCAAGGTAGATTGCCTAGAAGATTAAACGAATAAAAACACACGAGGAGTACCTGTGCGACCTGATGGCCGACAAAATAATGAATTACGTCCGATGACATTTGAACGAGACTTTACAGAAATGGCTCTCGGTTCTTGCCTTGTTTCATTTGGTCGCACTCGAGTTCTTTGTACCGCTTCAATGAATGACTCTGTGCCGCCTTGGTTGCGTAATACCGGTAAAGGATGGGTAACCGCAGAATATGCGATGCTTCCTGGCTCTAGCAGCGAAAGAGTACGGCGGAAAACTTCTGGAAGAAGTCAAGAAATCCAACGCCTGATCGGACGCTCATTGCGGGCTGTCGTTGACCTTAAAGCACTTGGCGAGAGGGAGATCACAGTTGATTGCGATGTTCTTCAAGCAGACGGAGGAACTCGAACAGCATCAATATGTGGAGGTTACGTAGCGTTACATGATGCATGTAGCAGACTTATTGCCGCTAACGAAATTGACATGAATCCTCTCCTCGATGAGTTGGCAGCTATTTCTGTAGGGATAATTGACGGTGAAGCTCGTCTAGACCTTCCCTATGTCGAAGATGCCGCAGCAGAAGTTGACTTCAATGTTGTTATGACCGGGTCTCAAGAATTCGTCGAGGTGCAAGGAACAGCCGAAGGCGCAACCTTCAATCGTGGTCAATTAGATGAACTCATCGGACTAGCTTCAGCAGGAATTGATCAAATTATTCAGAATCAGAAAAAATTATTAGCGGTTCCGCCACTCCCTAGAAACTAAAGATTAAACATTATGCTCCCTGAGTTAGTAGTCGCTAGCGCTAACCCGGACAAAGTAAAGGAAATATCATCAGTTCTTGAAGGACTCGTGACTTTAATTCCTCGACCTAGCCATGTACCCGACGTAGTAGAGGATGGGGACACTCTAGAAGACAACGCCAGACTAAAGGCCCAAGCCATTCTAAAAGCCACAGGAATAGCAGCACTGTCAGATGACACCGGCTTGAGCGTTGACGTCCTAGGGGGAGAACCTGGTGTACATTCAGCTCGTTACTCGGGAGAAAATGCTACTTATGAAGAAAACGTTGAGAAGTTACTTCGAAGTCTTGATGGGGTGCCGCCAAGACTACGTACGGCTCGTTTTAAAACCGTAGCGATGATTTGTTATCCCGATGGAAGTGAAATAATCGCCACAGGTGTTGTAGAAGGAATGATTTCAGAATCACGAAAAGGCGTTGAAGGATTCGGTTACGACCCGGTTTTTATCCCCTATGAGGGGGATGGCTCGTCATTCGCGGAGATGGGCGAAGAGAAGCATCGTATATCTCACCGAGGGCGCGCTCTCCGGAATCTGGTGGAGATGATTAGTAACTAGTTAGGAGAAATTTCTGAAGGATCAAATGTGCGATTAACGAATCGATCAAATTCTGCGTCACTAACCGGTTCGGAGAAATGAAAACCTTGAGCGAAATTGCATTTCAGTTTATTTAAATGGCTCAACTGAGTTTCTGTTTCCACTCCTTCAGCGACAACTTCAAGATCCAAACTGTGCGCTAAGGCAATTGTTCCAGTCACTATCGCGGTGTCATCATCGTTAGTTCCTAGCCCAGTCATAAAAGATCGATCTATTTTCAAAAAGTTGATTGGAAATCTTTTCAGGTAGGCAAGCGAAGAGAAACCTGTTCCAAAGTCATCAAGTCCGATTTGAACCCCAATAGCGGTTAGTTCTTCTAAAACTTTTCCGGTCACGGGATTAACTGCGATAAGAGCGCTTTCGGTGAATTCAAGAGCCACTAAAGAAGAGTCAAGGTCATTTGTTTGTAACGCAGATCTAATGACTTCTGGAAAAGCAGGATCAGATAGTTGTCGAGCGGAGACGTTGACTGCCATATTTAGAGGACTTTTACTGGTCTTGTTCCATTTGCCTAGTCGATTGAGTGCTATGCCAAGAACTTTGCTCCCAAGATCAGCGATAAGACCTGTATCTTCGGCAACATCAATGAATTGATCAGGTAGCAGCAGATCACCACTTTCGGCTCTGATTCGTGCAAGAGCTTCCGCCCCTATTACCGCTCCATCAGATATACGTATAACGGGCTGAAAATAGACTTCAATACGGTTTTCTTCTAAAGCCTGTCTTAACTCTTGTTCTACGCTGTGGCGACGTACCGCCTGGTCTCGAAGGTGGTCATCGAAGACAGCAGCTTGATCCCTCCCTCTTTCTTTGGCTCGATAGAGGGCGGTGTCTGCATCACGAAGAAGATCAGCAGGCGTTTCTTGTCCGTGGGCGAGAGCAATCCCGATACTGGTGGTTACAACAGTTGACTCTGAGCCAAGTTCTACTGGCGTGGATAACGATCGACGAATACGTTCAGCAGCGACTAAAGCATCTGTGGTTCGCTCCATGCCACTAATAACGATAACGAATTCATCGCCACCGAGCCGAGCGACCGTATCTCCTGGTCGCACAGTTCTTTCCAGCCTCCGAGAAACTTCTCTTAGTAGATCATCTCCAGCGCCATGACCTAAAGAGTCATTTACTACTTTGAAGTTATCAAGGTCTAAGAAGAGAACTCCGACCATATGGTCATGGCGTGATGAGCGATGTAAAGCATCTCGGAGCCGTTCTAGTAGAAGAGCCCGATTAGGTAGACCAGTTAGTTCGTCGTGAAAGGCGCGTTCTTCTAACTGCGTGGCTACTTCTACTCTTTCGGTAATGTCTCGAGCATTGACTACTACTCCGGCCACTGCAGGATTTTCTAGAAGGTTGGTGGCTACTATCTCCATATGTAGCCAGCTTCCATCATTGTGGGAAATTCTTGCGTCAAAAGCAGGAGACATTTCAGGAACATCAAGCATTGCTGGGACTTGTTCCGTTAGCTCATCACGATCTTCTGGGTGCACGAGCTCTATCACTGGAGTCCCCTCAAGTTCTAAAACATCTCGTCCGAGCACACGGCCAACCGCCGGACTGGAGTAAATGATTTTCCCGTCTTTTCCTATCACCGCCACGAGATCAGAAGCATGTTCAACTAAAGCAGCTAACCTCACTTCGGATGCTTCAACTCGTTGTTGAGCAGCATGCAAAGCACTTAAGTCTCTTGCCACTAACGAAATGGCATCAATTTGTTGATTTTCGGTACGGTGAGCTACGAGAAGAGCGGATACAGGAACTTTCTTAGGTGATCCGTCTTTATGGATATCTAGTCTGAATTCACCCCGCCAAATATCTCGGGACCGAATAGCAGGGAGAGCAGTTGCCGCGAATTGAGCCTGTGACCAGCCATCCAAGAGGTCTAAGAGGCGTGAATCAACTATCCCCGGGGCCAGTTCTTCAAGAGCGGCATTAGCCCATCTGACGTTGCGGCCTAATGGATCAAGGATGGCGACGAGATCAGGGCTTGCTTCGAGTACTCGTGTTAACTCTTGAGCCCGTAAAGCTTCATCAAGTTGTCCCGTGACATCAGTGAATGTGAGTAATCCTCCGTCTTCAATGGGTGTAACTGAAAGATCAATCCAACATGGGTTGCCAGAAATATCTCTCAGCCGTAATCGTCCTCGGAGCCCTTTCTTGTCAGCGATAGTTTTTGTCAGTTCTGATAAGAAGTCATTTTTTCCACTTGGATCTAAATGGTCTTGCCACCCTATTCCGAGCGCATCAGCGATCTCTTGCCCGGTCATAGAACTCCAAGAGTCGTTTATAGCTACGCAATGGAGGTCAGGGTCAAGAAGGATCATTCCAGCAGGAGAAGAAGCAACAAGGTCGCTTAGATGGGCTCCCTGATTTGCTAGCTGGTGGTCGCTATCAACAGATATATCTCTTTTGTTCACGTGCGGACGGGGGGACTCGAACCCCCATGCCTTGCGGCGCCGGCTCCTAAGGCCGGTGCGTATGCCAATTTCGCCACGTCCGCAGGCTTTGAGCTAAAGACTTAAAACCTTTTTGCTGTTTGGTTAATGCATTTCTCCACGACGAACAATAACTTGATCAATAATGCCATAGTCACGAGCCTCCTCGGCAGTGAACCAGCGGTCGCGGTCGCTGTCAGCTTCAATAGTTTCGACTTTCTGGCCGGTGTGTTCAGCTATGCGTTCCTGAAGCATTTTTTTGGTGTAGGCCATTTGTTCAGCTTGGATGGCTATATCAGAAACCTGTCCTCGAACACCACCTAAAGGTTGATGCATCATGATTCGAGCATGGGGGAGTGCATAGCGTTTACCCGGAGCACCAGCGCATAGTAAGAATTGCCCCATGGAGGCTCCGAGGCCCATGCAAATTGTTCCTACTTCAGGTCCGACAAATTGCATCGTGTCATAAATAGCCATTCCGGAAGTTACTGAACCGCCAGGAGAGTTGATGTATAACCAAATGGGTTTTTCTGAATCTTGCGATTCAAGGAAGAGCATTTGTGCGCTGATGTAGTTGGCTACTTCATCGTTCACGTCGGTGCCAAGAACGATTATTCGATCTTTAAGGAGGCGGCTGAAAACATCAAAGCGGCCATCCGCGGCTACATCAGTGTTTGAAGTGATCGTTGAGTTAGGTATCGAATGTTCAGTCATGTAAAGAAGGCTATCGCAATGTAGGCGTAGGGCGCATACGTATTTCTAGGTTCAACTTCTTGCCTCTTCCGCTCTCTGTCTTAGGTCAGCGGTTGCATGTGTTAATCCTTCAGGAGCGTTAAATAGAGCGCTTCCGGAAACGAAGACGTTGGCACCAGCCTTTGCTGCCGCCGCGATAGTTGAAGGTCCTATTCCTCCATCAACTTCAATGTCGCAATCATACCCTTCAAGCATTTCAGCGATTCTTGTTACTTTTGATTCCATTTCAGAAATATAAGATTGTCCACCGAAACCGGGATTGACTGTCATGACTAGAACCATGCCGAGAAGATCGCGAACTTGACTAATTGCCTCTGGGGGAGTGTGAGGGTTAAGTGCGACTGCCGGAGTGGCTCCTAGATCTGCGATAGTCGCCAGAGTTCGATGTAAGTGGGTACAGGCTTCAGCATGCACAAGGATGGTTGAACAGCCTGCTTCGATGTATCGGGGAATCAATAGGTCCGGATCAACAACCATCAGGTGCGCTTCGAAATCTATTGAGAGTAGCGGCCTAATTGAAGCCACAACATCGGGGCCTACTGTCAAGTTCGGAACAAATACGCCGTCCATAATGTCCCAATGAATTCGGTCAACTCCAGCTTCTTGGAGAGATAAACATTCTTCACCTAAACGTGCGAAATCAGCAGGAAGAATAGATGGCGCTATAAGTACTGGTCTGCTCATAATATTGACTTTACTCCTTAGTTCTTGCAGGTTGGCGACGGAACCGAAGATGTTCCGGATAAGGGTAAAAATCTGGTAGCTGGTTGTTGGAAAGTTGTGTTTGTACATCTTTCCAAAAATCCGGAGAGAAAAGATCTCCGTGCACTGTTTTGAATCTTTCCCATATCTTCTTATCTATACCTGATGGAAAAGCCATAAAGGTAGGAAATTGTTCTGGAAACACATCTCCCGGTTCAACAGCGAACCAAGGTTGAGCTCTCATTTCCTCTTCGTAGTTGTCTGTTTGAGGGGTTTCTCTGAAACGACAGTCTTCAAGTAGACAAATTTCGTCATAGTCGTAAAAAACAACGCTCCCATGTCTAGTAACACCGAAGTTTTTCGTGAAAAGGTCACCAGGCCAAATGTTTGCTGCAGCAAGATCTTTTATAGCTGCGCCCCAGTCAAGAGCAGCAGCTTCAGCCTTATCAGTAGACATCTCACGCAGATAAAGGTTTAGCGGATAAACCTGACGTTCGGTGTACAAGTGAGATATCACCACTTGGTCTCCGACCAGACGCACGGTTTTACTTGCGTCAGTTAATAGTTCTTCAAGCATGTCAGGATCGAAACGATCTGCATCAAAAGAAAGATTCTCGAATTCTTGAGCATCAACCATTCGTCCTACACGGTCATGGTGGTAAACCAGTTTGTAGCAGTCTTTTATTGCTTGATGGGTGGTGTTCTTTGGGGGATCGAATCGATCCTTGATTACTTTAAAAACTACGTTGAAAGAAACCAGAGTGAAGCAGGCCATGACCATTCCTGGGGTTCCTCGGGCGCGGATGAATTTATCATTCGAGTTTTGCATGTTGCGGTAAAGGGCTCGATAAAGACTCGTTTTCCCATGCTGATTGAAACCAAAAGCCGTATAGATCTCAGAAATAGATTTAAGTGGAAGCATGGATTTAATGAATCCGACAAGTTCTGAAGGTCGAGACCATTCCACGAAAAAATATGATCGGGTGAAACTGAAGAGACGACTGGCTTGTGATTCAGTTAGAAGAACAGTGTCTATAGATAAGCCACCCTGATTATGAATTATTGGAATGACTATAGGTGTGAGACGGTTCAGGTACCGAAGCCTCCCCACAAGATAGGCACCTTTGTTTCGGTAAAAAACAGGGCGCAGCATATCTATGTTGTCTAAATCTAAGTTGTCCCAAGCATCTAATAAGAAAGCATCTACTTTTGCGGCCACTTTTTTAGAATCAGACTCAAGATCTATCCAAGGCACATCAAATTCGTAAGATTCGAGAATTGAACGGATAAGAGCAGCTGAGTCCCTAGTCCTAGTCCACGTAGAAAATAAGTTGGACTCTCCTTCGCTTTTAGGAAGAGTTGAGGCACCGAACCAACGAAGTTCCACATCGTTATCAATACCGATCGTTGTGAAGATTCGTCTCGTTACTGAGTTGAAGAAAGTTTCTGAGAGGTCAAGATCGGATCTTCCAGATATGCGCCTCCGGTAATGGAGGCGGGCTGCCCGCCAGAGTCCTCGTTGGTCGGGTAAAGATTTAAGCGTTTGCTCTACGGAGGTGACAGTGATATTTACTTCTTTTGTGTGGATCCCAAGTCGTTCAACTGCTTCCTGGTCTTGACTGGTCCATTCTTGATGAGCGAAGTGCTTGCCGGCGCGGCGAGTTATTTCTTGAAAAGACGTGATGTATTTGACGTAACCATCATGAATAGTGTCGGCTATTCCGACAGCTATTTGATCAAAGTCTTTTGAACTCTCGTCGCTCATTTAACTTCCTGTCTATATTTTCTCTCTAAATAGGTATAACACTTTTTACACCACTAGCCTGCCCGAATATGAATACTCTAAATGATCTTAAAGACAGGTTTCCGGGATTATCCAATGGCTGGGCACGATTTGATGGCCCGGCAGGAACTCAAGTAGTTGATACGGCGATAGAAGCCATGTCTGACTGGCAACGCAGCGGCAATAATGCCAACAGTCACGGTTCTTTTCCAGCATCGGAAGAATGCGATGCACTAGTTGAACGAGTAAGTGAAACAATGAGTCAACTTTTGGGAGCTAACCCAGAAGGCATGGTTTTCGGCCCCAGCACGACAGCGAACATGATGGCTTTAACACGTGCGGTAAGTAAAACATTGTCTCCAGGAGACGAAATTATATGCACAACTCTTGATCACTCAGCGAATGTCTCTCCTTGGCAAATAGCGGCGCAAGAAGCTGGAGCGCAAACGCTAATGGCGCAAATGGATGGAGAAACAGGCCGGTTGCCGATAGAAGCAGTGACAGATCTCTTAACGAGTAAAACAAAGTGGATTGCGGTTTCAGGCGGCTCTAACGCCATAGGTACAATGCCTGATATTTCTAAAATCACTGAGATCGCTCACCAAAACGGGACTCGTGTCGCGGTAGATGGGGTGCATCGGACACCGCACATAAAAACTGACATTGCAGGCATAGGGTGCGACGTTTATGCGACGTCTTCTTACAAGTGGTACGGCCCCCATGCCGGAGTTCTTTGGATAGCTTCGGATCTTCTATCTGATTTGCCAGCTTACAAAATTCGTCCTGCTCCATCTGAGGGCGCAGGAAGATGGCAATATGGGACTGCTTCTTGGGAAACACTGGCAGGTATAGAAGCTGCAGGTCAGTTCTTATTGGAAGTGGGCATAGAGAATATAAGCGAATATGAACACAAGCGATTTCAGCGTCTCCTTTCTGGCCTGTATGACATGCCGAAAGTGCGTGTAGCGGGTGTGACAGGTCCGGACGATGTGGCTGATCGTGCTCCCACATTAATGTTTTTAGTGGAAGGGTTATCTCCAGAAGACGTAGCGAAACATTTGGCCGAATCCCAGGTGGCTGTCTGGAATGGACACAATTATGCCCTTGATGCGATGGAACCTTTAGGCCTAGATGAAGATCAAGGAGCAGTTCGGGCAGGAATTACTGCATACATAACGGATGATGACGTGGATCGACTCTTAGAAGCAGTTTCATCTCTCTGAAATACGTAAGCCACTAACCGGACCGCTGTTCGTCGTAGGGTAAAGTTCAGAGAAGAAGTTGAGAGGAGGTGGAGCATGAGTGAACGACTAACACAGTACAGTCATGGCGCTGGTTGAGGCTGCAAGTTCGCTCCGAGCGAACTGGCGCACGTCGTGCGTCGACTGACTCCAACAAACAATCCTGATCTCCTCATAGGGGCGGTAACCGGTGACGACGCTGCTGTTTGGCGTCTTGATGACGACCGAGCTTTAGTGGTTACCGCAGATTTCATCACTCCGGTAGTTGATGATCCTCGAACTTGGGGACAGGTGGCAGCCGCTAACGCCGTTTCAGATGTTTATGCGATGGGAGGGAAACCTCTTTTAGCGTTGAATCTGGTCGGCTGGAACAGTGCAGAACTATCAACCGATCTTTTAGCGGAAGTTCTCCTGGGTGCTCAAGACATAGCTGAACGAGCTGGATTTGTTATAGCGGGCGGGCACACCGTCGATGATCCTGAACCAAAGTTCGGACTTGCTGTTGTCGGACAAGCACATCCTGAAGAGCTTTTAACAAACGCTGGTTTTAAGGCCGGACAAAAACTACTTCTTAGTAAACCTTTAGGTGTCGGAGTGATCACGACCGCGATAAAGAATGATGCCGCCCCTGAAGGAGTAATGAAAGAAGCTATGGAATCTATGGTTCTTTTAAACGACAAAGCATCTGAGATCGCTCTCAAATTCGGTGCTACAGGAGCAACCGACGTAACCGGTTTCGGCTTATTAGGCCATTTAGGTAGAGCCGTAGAAGAATCTAGTGTCGGAGCTCAAATCCACAGAGAAAACGTGCTGTTTCTGCCAGAGACCCACAAGTTGGCTGAAGAAGGGTTCATTCCTGGTGGAAGTCGACGCAACTTGGAATGGTTAAGCGATCGGCTTGATGTTGGTCAATGCACCGAGACTGAAGTGTTGCTGCTAGCAGATGCGCAAACTTCCGGAGGGTTACTTTTCGGTGTTGATGAAGATAAAGCTTCAGATGCCTTAGATGAACTCACTGCATCCGGCCATAGTGCGTCAATTATTGGTTCTGTGATAGACGGAGATGGGGAAATAATCCTCAAATAAAGCCAATTAATGAAAAGGCTTGAAAATTTAGTGAAGTGGTTTGGAGCAAAATTATGGAAGAAGAGGGCTGGGAGTCAGAACTAGAAGAACTCCGAACTCGTGAAGCTTTCGTAGAAAGAATGGGTGGCGAAGAAAAAGTAGACCGCCAACGAGAACGCGGAAAATTAAATATTCGTGAACGCATCAGCAAACTTTTAGACAAAGATTCATTTCATGAAATAGGAAAAATTTCAGGTAGACCCACCTATGACGATGAAGGAAACCTGGTAGATCTCCAGGCAGCAAATTTTATTTTCGGTCGCGGAGCTATTGATGAACGACCTGTGGTGGTGGCTGGTGATGATTTCACTGTTCGTGGAGGAGCAGCAGATGCATCAATTCCGGCTAAGCAAGTTGCTGCAGAAAGAATGGCTGGAGAGCTGCGACTTCCAATCATCCGGCTGATAGATGGAACTGGAGGGGGAGGGTCCGTTAAATCTTTAGATTCTGACCCGAAGAAAAAGAAAGAAACAACTGGAGGGCATGGGGGAGGAGCAAGAACTTATGTGCCGGCGGTAATTGGATGGGAACACGCCATCACTAATTTGTCTACCGTTCCTGTAGTTTCTCTTGCTCTTGGACCAGTAGCGGGCTTAGGGGCGGCACGGATGGTGACAAGTCACTATTCGATAATGGTTAAAAAGCTTTCTCAAATGTTTGTTGCTGGCCCACCGGTAGTGAATCGATTAGGCGGGGAGCAAGTAGACAAAGAAAGCCTTGGAGGTAGCCGGCTTCAAACCCGTAGTGGAGCTATTGATGACGAAGTTGGTTCTGAAGAAGAAGCATTTGAGCAGTGTCGAAAATTTTTGTCTTATTTGCCTTCTTCGGTTTATGAACTTCCGGAGCGTGGCCCAATCACTGATGATCCGGAACGAAAAGACGAAGACTTGTTGACCATTATTCCTCGAGATCGTCGCAAAGTTTACAAAATGCGTACCATCGTCGAGTCAGTTCTAGATCAAGGTTCTTTCTTTGAGATGGGTAAAAACTATGGACGGTCAGTTATTACAGGACTTGCACGTTTAGATGGATGGCCAGTAGCGGTAATGGCCGGAGATCCCATGCATTACGGCGGCAGTTGGACAGCTGATGCTTCTCAAAAGGTTGTGCGTTTTGTGGACTTCGCCGAAACCTTCCATCTGCCGGTAGTGCATCTGGTAGAAAACCCTGGGTTTTTGATCGGGACAGAGGCTGAGAAAGCAGCCACAATTCGACATGGATCCCGAGCGATGGCAGCAGTTTTCCAAGCTTCAGTTCCTTGGTGTTCAATATTGATACGGAAAGTGTTTGGTGTTGCTGGAGCAGCCCACTCCGCCTCTGACCGTTTCCAGTACCGTTACGCATGGCCTTCGGGGGACTGGGGATCACTTCCTGTTGAAGGAGGAGTCGAAGCGGCTTACCGTTCGGACTTAGAAGCTTCCGACGACCCCGAAGCGTTACTTAAAGAGATCACAGAACGATTAAACAAAGTCAGATCTCCATTCCGTACCGCTGAAGCGTTCTTTGTTGAAGAAATCATTGACCCTAGAGAGACTCGTCCTCTTCTTTGTGAGTTTGCCAATTTATCAGCGCCTCTAAGAACTCCCGGGCCTTCAAATATTAAATACCGTCCTTAGTGGGGAAGATTCCAATTTGGTGAAGCGTTTGATACTGTCGCCACCTCTTCATCTTCGGAGACTTGATCGCCTTCTGCGACAAACAACTCGTATAGGAATCCATCCATAGGGGACTCAACAGGTATTTCCATCTTCATGGCCTCCATGATGATGATGACGTCCCCTTCACTTACTTGGTCCCCTACTTGAAAGTTGACTTTCCAAACGGTACCGGTAACAGGGGTTTCAACTGACATAAGAATGGTCATGAAAAGAGTTGAGCATGTTTAAACATCAAGTGCCACGCTGGAAAAGTATTTTGAAAGGTTTGTTCAACGAAGGCAGAGATGCGAAGATTACAAGATGGAATCACATGAACAGGAATCTGCTCCTTCTTTAGAAGGAGTGACATGGCTCAGTTCAAGTGAAGCCGCAAAGAGGCTGGGCGTAACCACGAGAACGCTGTATCGCCTCATAGACGAAGGTTTTCTTTCCGGATTCAGGTTCGGACGGGTGATACGGCTTAAAGAAGAAGACGTAAACAAATATGCCGAAGGATCACGGATACAACCCGGAGACCTTAAGCATCTATATCAAGAATCTGAAGGACAGGAATAAGAGTTTCTCTACATCCCGCAGCGATTTTTAGTGTTTAAATGTCTGCAATTTTTGAGACGACACGTTCTCCGAATTCAGCTAATTGCTCTTCCGTATTATTTAGAAACATCAATGACGGAACAATGACACGTGAAACTCCTTGTTCTTTGAGTTTCTCTGCGGCAGCAACCGGATCTGAACCCATTATCTCGCCACTTCCCCAAGTGACTTCTATTTCACTAGCGTCACGTCCGTGTTTCTCGGCAGATTCACGCACCAGACCTAACATGTGCTCTAAGTCGCCTTTTCCAGGAAAGAATCCATTGCCGATACGGCCAGCACGTCTTGCCGCGGCATCACTATGACCACCAATGGTTATAGGAACTGAACCGTTCAAAGGTTTCGGATTCGAAGACACTCTGTCAAAAGAGACAAATTCGCCATCAAAAGAAACTTCGTTACCTCCCCAAAGTTCTCGCATTACAGCAACGTATTCGTCGGTGCGTGCGCCCCGACGTTCCCAAGGCACTCCAAGAGCTTCAAACTCTTCTTTAAGCCAGCCAACTCCGATACCGAGCTCAACGCGGCCGCCGCTGAAAGAATCCAAAGTCCCTACTTGCTTAGCTAATACCAAAGGGTTGCGTTCCGGAAGAATGATGATTCCTGTGCCAAGTCGTATAGAAGATGTATTAGCAGCCAACCAGGTGAGCCAGATCAGCGGATCAGTTAAATCCGTGTCGGGAGCCATCGCCATCTGACCGCTGGGGTCATAGGGGTATTGCGAATCGTAACTTGAAGGATAAATAACGTGTTCAACGGTCCAGAGAGATTCAACACCTGCCTTTTCTGCAGCCTGTGCGAATTGGATGCTTCCATCGGGGGTACCGAAATTCAAAATGTTCGCGAATGCGATTCCAACTTTCATTTATTTCCTTTCCTAGATACGTACATACTGCCCGCAAATCAAGTCAGAAGCGAGTTGGGTAAAACACTGCATAAAACTTCCTAAAGATAGTTGTTTAACACGATGAGTATTTCTCCTACAGCGATAGGATAAATCAGGTGTTCGGGAAATTAAATCGCTTTATTTCGGCTTGTCTAGTAACGAGTGTGCGTAATGGCTAGTTCAAATTTAGAAGGCTTCACAGCAGACATTTCAAAGTCTCTCTCAGGACCTAAATGGTTAAGTGAAATTCGAAACAAAGCGTACTCTGATTTAGATCAGGTAGAAGCCCCTGATACTGAAGAAGAGGTTTGGCGCTACTCCCGTGTCAACGAACTCAAAATGAGTGAGCTCACACCTAATTCAAAGCGTCCGGAAAACCTCACCTCTTTACCAATAGACCGGTTCTCTTCATCCAGTGCAACTGTCGTTCTTCAAGATGGATGGATCTCAGACATCACCGTCGAAAAAGAAGCCGAAGAAGCCGGAGTTATTATCTGCCCAGTAGGAGATTTAGAAGACGGAGCGAAGTATTTCGGAGCAGCATTAGAAAAACCCGTAGATCTATTTGGATACCTAAATCGGGCTTTCGGACCTGAACCTCTCATGGTTGTAGTACCACAAGGAACCGTAATAAAAGACCCCATCGTGATAGTTAGTCTCACAGACACGAACGAAGCTGTATTCCCTCGAATCATGATTCACTGTGGAGACAACTCCGAAGTAAAAGTGGTAGAAATCCAAACATCATCAAACGCAGAAGCAGTAATTTCACCAGTTTTAGAAGTCACAGTTGGACAAGCCGCTCGTTACAGCCACTGTGTAGTGCAGAACCTAGGAGCGGAAACCTGGCAATTCGCTCATCAAGCTGTAGACGCCGGTAAAGACGCCAGCGCCGAGTTTTATATAGCTGGTATCGGCGGGGAGTATGTACGCACAAGAACTGATTGTCGGTTAACTGGTCGGGGAGCGTTCAGTCGAATTAACGCCGCCTATTTTGGCGAAGACGATCAAACAATGGATTTCCGAACTTTCCAAGATCACGTCAGTTCAGATACAACCAGCGACCTGCTCTTTAAAGGAGCCTTAGCGGACTCTTCTCGCTCCATCTATAGCGGCCTGACAAAAATCCGCCCCGAAGCTTCTCGAACTCGAGCAAACCAAACAAACCGAAACATCAAGTTAGATCCAGAAGCTTGGGCAGAAAGCATCCCAAACTTAGAAATCGAGAACAACGATGTCGTCTGTAGTCACGCATCAACTGTTTCTCCAGTAGATGAAAACGAGTTGTTTTACATCGAAAGTCGCGGCGTGCCCACTGCAGTAGCGGAGCGACTCATACTTGAAGGATTCTTTAACGAAATAATTTCCTCATTCCCAGTTAAAGAGGTATCTGTAATCCTTCAAGAAGCAATTGTAGGGAAGTTAGATCGACGAACTCTCAATCAAAGCGAGCAACAACTATGAATAAAATTCCTGTTTGCTCCCTAGGGGAAATTTCTGAAAACAAAACTCAGGTTTTTGATGTAGACGGAAGATCAGTTTTAGTTCTCCAACTCGGCGAAAAATATTTTGCTGTTGAATCCATATGCAGCCACGCTGACGTCTCATTGGAAGACGGAGACGTTGATGCAAATGACTGCACAATTGAATGCCCTAAGCACGGCAGTCTTTTCTCTTTAGAAAACGGCGAAGCACTCACTCTTCCCGCAACTAAGCCATTAGAAACATGGCTGGTGTCAACAGATGGAGAAAACGTGGTGATAGAGGTATGACGAATTCTTCGCTAGTAATAAAAAATCTTCATGTTTCAGTATCTGGAAAGCCAATATTAAAAGGCGTCAATTTAGAGATCCTTCCTGGAGAAGTTCATGTCGTGATGGGACCTAATGGTTCAGGGAAATCAACACTTTCCTACGCTTTGATGGGACACCCGGAATATGAGGTAACCGAAGGTGAAGTAACTCTTGACGGTAAAGACATGTTGGCTTTACCGTCTTGGCAAAGAGCTCAAGCCGGACTGTTTCTGTGCCTTCAACACCCGATTGAAGTCCCTGGGGTCACATTGGAATCCGTTCTTACAGAATCGGCGCGAGCAGCAGGACGTGAAACGTCAACGATTAAGAAACAAATGCTTGAAGAAGCAGAAAGTATCGGCTTCGAAGAAAAATTTCTTGAACGCCCAATGAACGTTGATCTTTCTGGTGGGGAGAAGAAGCGAAACGAGACACTACAACTCGGAGTGTTGGGTGCCCGTTATGCCGTATTAGATGAAATTGATTCTGGACTTGATGTAGATGCTCTTGCCGCGGTGTCACAACGCATTCAAGGCTTTACCCATGATCAGAACTTAGGTGTCTTAGCGATAACTCACTTCAGTCGACTGCTGGAAGTTCTCGAACCCGACAAAATACATATTCTAAATGATGGATGTATCCAGTTAACTGGAGGGCCAGAACTCGTGAACCAATTAGAAGAAGAGGGTTATCAGGTTCTTTTAGGAAACTAGATCCCTGATCTTAATTCTCGTCCAACTCTTCGAAACATTGTTCAAGAGTGTTCCAGCCCAGAGTCGCACATTTGATGCGCACAGGAAATTTCACGACACCCTGAAGAGCCTGCAAGTCACCTAAACCCGTCGTTGAAGAGTCAACTGTTTCCGAACCGCCTTCAAGACTTTTTTCATGAATAGACATCAGTTGTTTGAAAGAATAAATAATGCCTTCAACCTCTTCTAAAGTTTTCCCCGTAATTGCAGTGGTCATCATGGAAGCAGAAGATTGACTAATTGAACAACCTTGTCCGTCAAATTTGATATCAACGATCACTCCGTCATCCACTTGGATATGAACTTTGACCTCATCACCGCAAAGTGGATTAAAACCTTCTGCCATTACTGCAGGAGGAACTTCTAATTCTCCCTGATTTCTCGGATTCCGATAATGATCAAGAATTATTTCTCTATAAAGGTCTTCTAATCCAGACATAATTAAATACTCATCTAGTTTTACTTATCGCGAAAAGAACTTACCAGTTGCCTCTAAAGCATCGGCAAGAGCATCAACATCGGACTCATCGTTGTAAAGATAAAGCGAAGCTCGCACTGTTGAACCTACACCGAGCAATTTCATTAACGGCTTCGCGCAATGATGACCTGCCCTCACACATACGCCGTGATCATCAAGAACCTGACTGACGTCATGTGGATGAATATCTTGATAAGCCATTGAAAGAACTCCTCCACGTACTGACACATCATGGGGCCCATGAATAATCAATTCGTCACCAAAACGATCCGCCAAAGTGTGCAAAGCGTAAGTAGTGAGAGTTCTTTCATGTTCTAAAACATTTTCCATACCGACAGATTCCAGATAATCAACTGCCGCTCCAAGCCCCACAATCTCAGAAATAGGAGGAGTTCCTGCTTCAAATTTCCAAGGGATGGTATTAGCAGTAAAGCCTTCTTGAGTTACATCAAGAATCATTTCTCCGCCGCCAAGAAAAGGAGGCATTTGCTCTAGAAGCTCTGAACGCCCCCACAGCACCCCAATGCCAGTTGGTCCACACATTTTGTGGCCGGTGAAGGCGAGAAAATCGCAGCCAAGCTCTTCAACATCTGTAGGGCGATGAGGAACATACTGGCTTGCGTCAACTAAACAAAGAGCACCAACAGCATGAGCAGCGTCAGCGAGTGTGCGTACCGGAGGAACAGTTCCTAAAACGTTGGAAGCCCCTGACACTGCGACAAGTTTTACACCTTCGAGTAAACGATCAAGATCGGTAAGGTCAAGCAAACCCGATTCAGTTAGAGGAATCCAACGAACTTCAATTCCTTGCGATTCAGCAAGTTGATGCCAAGGAACAATGTTGGCGTGATGTTCAAGTGATGAGAGAAGAACAACGTCACCTTCGCCGAGATTAGCTGCACCCCAAGATTTCGCTACGAGATTCATAGACTCCGTAGCGTTCTTTGTGAAAATTATTTCTTCAGAGCGTTCAGATTTGATGAAATCAGAGATTTTCTCTCTGGCATCCTCCATAGCAGTGGTGGCTTTCTCCGCCAAACGATAAGCACCACGGTGAACATTCGCATTAATTTCTTCGTAATAGCTACTAACTACATCAATCACTTTTTGGGGCTTCTGAGAAGTAGCCGCCGAATCAAGGTAAATCAGAGAATCGTTATTTTCCTCACAAGACAGAAGAGGGAAATCTTTTTTAATATCAGATACGTCAAAACTCATGAAGCTATTTCCGCTTTAAAGGCATCGAATCCTTCGGCTTCAAGTTGAACAGCCAGATCAGGGCCACCGCTTTTAACAATCTTTCCATCCATCAAAACGTGCACAATATCGGGCTGTAAATAATCAAGAAGGCGCTGATAATGAGTGATCGTCAAAACCCCTAACTCTTCACGCTCTTTCCGAACAGCGGTCACGCCATCAGCAACAGTTTGAAGAGCATCAATATCAAGACCTGAATCAGTTTCATCAAGGATTGCCATCTCCGGTTCAAGTATGGCCATCTGAAGAATCTCATTCCGTTTCTTTTCGCCGCCAGAGAACCCTTCGTTTAGGTAACGGTCAGCGAAAGAAGCATCCATTCCTAGTCGTTCCATCCATTCCATAATGGCAAGGCGTAACTCAAGCACTGATAAGTCGATTCCTTTACGAGCAGAAAGAGCTTGGCGTAAGAAATTTATTACAGATACTCCGGCAACTTCTTGCGGATACTGGAAAGCAAGAAACAGTCCAGACCTCCCACGCTCATCTGCAGACCATTCGTTTATGTCGTCGCCACGGAACTTAATAGTGCCTTCAGTTATTTCGTATTCAGGACTCCCAAGAAGAACCGAAGCTAAAGTAGATTTTCCCGATCCGTTAGGGCCCATCAAAGCATGAAGTTCCCCAGGGTTAACGACGAGATCAACACCACGCAAAATAGGTTCACCTTCAAGCGTAGATGCGTGAAGATTTTGAACTTCAAATAAAGGTTTACTTTTCCCAGTCACCCTTAAAGTCTATTAACTTCAACGGATTAACACTATGCAGATAGGGGAAATTAGATGATTACCATCCGCGCTCTATCCAAGTATCCAACAACGGTTGTTCAGCACCAATTGTTGTTGCATCGCCATGTCCCGGCAAAACATGGGTTTCAGGTGATAAAGCAGCAAACAAACGCCTATCAATCGAGTTGATGATTTGATCAAAATTTCCACCATATTCACAAGTACCAGGCCCACCTGGGAAAAGAGTGTCTCCGGAGAAAAGAATTGGTGACCCATCAAGGAGAAAACAGATAGAACCAGGGGTATGACCGGGAGTGGTTATTGTATGAAGCCGTAACTTTCCTACTTCGATAACGGATTCATCTTCAAGGAGATAGTCGTAGCCGTCTAAAAGTTCGGCGTCTGCCTGAGTGACTCCGACTTCATATCCGGCATCCCGTACTGCTGGAACAGCGCCAATGTGATCCCAATGTCCATGAGTTTCAAGCACGGTACGAACGTCAAGCACTCGACACATTTCAAGAAGTTTGTCGTGCTCGTTAGCTGCGTCTATAAGAACTGAATCTCCGGTTTCTCTGCATCGAAGCACAAAGACATTGTTGTCTAGATCGCCAACCACAATTCTGTGAATTTCTGCTTGAGTATCACACCAATAAAGAGAAACTCCCGGGACGCCAGTAGAAACGTGATCGGTGTGATTACATGGATGAGAAGCTATTGAGGGTTCTAAAGAATCATTCATCTCTATATCATGACCGATTAGAAACAATTTGTCTTATCTTGCCGGTGTAGTCGTTTAGGTCCAAGGGCTGGTAGAACTTCTAGGTGGCAATTTAGCCAAATATAAATAAACATCTAGACAGGAGCGCGTCACGTGAACTTCGCCTTTAGCGAGGAGCAAGAACAACTTCGGGAATTCGTTCGTCAATTTCTTGACAACTATTCCGCCGAAGCAACAGTTCGTGAATTAATGGAAACCGAAGAAGGTTACGACTCAGATACTTGGGCAATGATGGCCGAGCAGTTAGGACTGCAAAGTCTCATCATTCCAGAGGAACATGGCGGCCAAGGATTCGGATATGTAGAACTTGTAGTCGTTATGGAAGAAATGGGACGAGCATTACTTTGCGCTCCCTTCTTCTCAACAGTTGTCTTAGCGGCAAACACCTTGATCCATAGTGGAGACGAGGCTGCAGCTGCAGAAATACTTCCTGGAATCGCTAGTGGAGAAACTATCGCCACTTTGGCCTTCACAGAAGAAAATGGACGATGGGACGAAGAAGGAATCACCATGGAAGCAACCGCTGACGGTGATTCATGGAATCTTTCCGGAACAAAGATGTATGTCCTAGATGGAAACACCGCCAATGTCGTACTCGTGGCTGCACGCACAAGCAAAGGAGTGTCGCTTTTCAAAGTTGACGGTGACTCCTCCGGCCTTACCCGCACAGCATTAGCCACCATGGACCTCACACGGAAACAGAGTCGACTAGATTTCGACAATGTCTCCGCCACCCTGGTAGGGACAGAAGGCGAAGGATGGACTGTTCTTGAAACAGTGTTAAACCTCGCTGCAGTTGCTTTAGCAGCAGAACAAGTAGGCGGAGCACAAATGTGCCTAGACACCGCAGTTCAATATGCGAAAGACCGCGTACAATTCGGACGCCCAATCGGTTCGTTCCAAGCAATAAAGCACAAGTGTGCAGACATGCTACTTGAAGTTGAATCCGCTAAATCTGCCGCATATTACGCAGGATGGTGCGCTTCAGAAATGAACGATGAACTACCTTCAGTGGCATCATTAGCTAAGGCATACTGCTCGGAAGCTTATTTCAACACCACTGCAGAAAACATTCAGATTCACGGAGGCATCGGCTTCACTTGGGAACATCCAGCGCATCTTTACTTTAAGAGAGCTAAAAGTTCAGAACTTTTGTTCGGCGATCCGACCTACCACAGAGAACTTCTTGCACAACGCATCGGCATATAAGCCGATTAAGCCACATTTGGCTCAGATTAAATGATTTGGTTGTTTCTACTTCTCGGATTTTTCCTTGTAGTAGCAATAGCTCTCGCATTCATCGGTTCAACAACCCGGCGATTAGAACAAAATGCTTTCCCCGTTGTCTTTGAACTTGAAGACGCAGTTGATTGGATAGCGGAACAACTCCCAGTTGAAGCAGCGTCTCAACTAACTCACGACGAAGTAGGGACCATTGCCCGATGGTGGCTTGAATACTTTGATCAAAATGGCTTAGCCACAAATCATGGACTGGAACTTGGCGACCAAGCTCTCTCCGACGAAACCAAGGAAAAAGTCATAGAAATAGACGACGCCGTCGATTTTGTTGTGGAACGATCCTTAAACGAAGAGCAACCATTAGATTCAGTAGCAGTAGTAGTTGTCGTGGATTTACTTAGAATCTATCTAACAGAGATGGGTGCAATCACTGGCATGACTGAGGAGGAACAATAAAAATGATAAATCGTTCCGCTCCAGTCTTCATTGCAGGACACAATGGTCTAGTGGGTTCAGCCATAGTTAGACGCTTAGAATCAGACGGGTTCACGAATCTTCTCACAGCCACCAGAGATGAACTTGACCTACGGAGACAGTCATCTGTTGATGAATGGTTTGATGAAAATAAACCTCAATACGTTTTTTTAGCAGCAGGCACAGTAGGCGGCATTGGAGCGAATAGCAGCCGCCCGGCTGACTTTATTTACGACAATTTGATGATTCACGGGACCGTCGTGCATGCCAGTCACCAAATAGGTGTAGAAAAACTTCTTTACCTTGGTAGTTCCTGCATTTATCCGCGACTGGCTAACCAGCCCATGAGGGAAGATGAACTACTTAGTGGACAACTAGAACCCACTAATGAAGCATATGCAGTGGCAAAAATTGCGGGAATCAAACTATGTGAAAGTTATCGACGACAGCATGGCTGCGACTTTATTTCTGCGATGCCCACAAACCTTTATGGACCAGGAGACAACTTCGATCTTGAAGACAGTCACGTCTTACCTGCTTTGATACGGCGATTCCATGAAGCAAAAATTTCTGGTCAAGAAAACGTTGAAATTTGGGGCACAGGTTCCGCTCATCGTGAATTCCTCCATGTGGATGACTTAGCGGACGCCTGTTTGTTTCTCATGGACAACTATTCAGACATAGAGCACATAAATGTGGGTACCGGCGAAGACGGATCAATCGCCAGCCTCGCGGAGAGAATACGCGACTTAGTGCATCCCCAAGCAAGCATTTCTTTCGACACGTCTAAGCCAGATGGGATGCCGCGAAAGGTTCTCGATATTTCTAAAATCAAAGATCTAGGCTGGGAGCCTCAAATTTCACTAACAGAAGGTTTGACGGCTACTTATGCTTGGTATCTAAATGCTTTGGAAGAAGGCGAAGCTCGTCTCTAAAACAGGATTATTCCTGTTTGGATTTTCCCGCAGATTTTTGAGCTTTCTTCCACTCCCTGACACTCAACAAAGCCTCAGGGCCGTCTATATCAGCAACTGAACGGGGAGTTTCATCGGCAAAAGGTCCGGCATACTCGGCCCATCCCTCTGGAGCTATTCCCATTCGCTTCGCCAACAATGCAACAAATATCATCGTTTTTTCCGCACCGTACCCTGGGAGTTCACGAATCCGCTTTGATAGCTCTTCCCCAGAAATCCCTACTTCCCAAAGAGCAGCAGGATCTCCTTCGTACGAGTCAACAAGGTATTGACACATCTCTTGAATTCTTTTCCCCATTGAGGCAGGGAAGCGATGAATTGCCGGCTTCTCGCAACATAAAGAAATAAAAGATTCTGGATCGTATGCAGCTATTTCTGATGCATCAAGATCTCCGAGACGCTCAAAAAGCGTGGCGGGACCACGAAAAGCCCACTCCATAGGAACTTGCTGATCGAGTAACATTCCAATTAGTAAAGCGAGCGGATTGGAATTAAGCAGAAGATCTGAATCTGCGTCCCCAGTGATTGCAAGAGTTCCCTTAGGAAAAGCGGTCATTTAAATATCCTCACAACTTTCTCACGAATTGACAGTATGTGGCTGCGTAGTGCCAATCTAATCCTAGATCTATAAATGAGAAAGCGAAAATCAAGTTTGCTTTACCGCAAAGAAGAAAACACAGATTACTGCTGACACCAACTAGGGTCTGAATCCATGAACGAAACCAATCACGTGGTCTACACCGATGGCGCCTGCTCAGGTAACCCAGGTCCGGGCGGCTGGGCTTGGGTAATCCCAAATGGCGCTTTTTCCGCCGGATTCGATCCCGAGACCACGAACCAACGCATGGAATTAACAGCGACATTAGAAGCAATAAAGAGCATTCACGGCCCGCTTCTTGTTGTAAGTGATTCAACATATGTAGTGCATTGCTTCCGTGACCGCTGGTGGGAAGGATGGATTCGCCGGGGATGGGTCAATAGTCAGAAGAAGGCTGTAGCAAATCAAGATTTGTGGAAACCATTAATTGACCTTTATCAGCAACGAGGAGACATCGAGTTCAAATGGGTAAAAGGTCACTCCGGTGATCGCTGGAATGATGAAGCCGACCGTCTTGCAGTTGAAGCCGGTACTCGCCAAATTAATTTGGAAGGCTGAGAAGGTTCAACCACTTAATAACTGACGCTTTTGGAGTCCCCGGAGTCGCAATTGCTACTAACGCGTTCTTTGGTGAATCAGATTGACTAGCTCTCATGGTGAGATTCGGTCCACACATTTGAATTTCGGTACTGTTCTCTGGCCTTTCGTTGATGCTTAAAAATCCTTTAACGCGGACAATTCCTGAAGGGCGACTTTTTTCCCATATGTCAATAGCTGCGAGGTCAATCGATGCAGGGAACTCAAGAGTGGCAGAAACATGATCTAGCGAAGAGAAGTTTTTTTCTGTTCCTATTTCCTCAAGCCCAAACAGCATGGATGCAGAAATTGGGCCACGCAGAGCCATAGCTGAACTTTCTTCCTTTAGCCAGTGCTCTACCGAACGAATTTCGTCTTCCTCTAGAAGATCGCAACGTGATAATAAGATGAGATCTGCTGCAGCAATCTGAGAACATATAGTTTCGCCAACGTAAGAGTCTTTGCTCCGTTCAATAACTGTTGATGTGTCCACGAGAACCACTACTCCATCTAGTGAGTAGCCAGGTGTGTGGCCCCATTGAGCTATTTTACGTGGTTCTCCAACTCCAGAAACTTCAACAATTACTCGGTCAATGTCATTGGACCGACCTCTGATCTGAGTCAATGTTTCAGCAAAACCATCAGTCAGAGAACAACAAATGCAGCCATTGGTCAGACTAATAGTGTCTCCGTCATGGCTTAAAATAAGAGACTCATCAATATTTATCTCACCGAAGTCGTTCACCACGATGGCTAAACGTCCAATTGTTGAATCAGACAACAGACTGTTAATCAGAGTGGTTTTCCCGGCCCCGAGGTAGCCGCCGATTACGGTAAAGGGAAGAACTTTCTCACTCATGTATTTTCTGCTGGAAATATTTTTCCACCTGACATTGTTCCCCAGATAGAAACATCACGTAGTTCATTAGGATCGATTTTGTAAGGATCTTCTTCAAGAACTGCGAGGTCAGCAAATTTTCCTGGAGTTATAGATCCGATTTCAGTATCCATCTTTAGCTGGTATGCCGCCCCCAAAGTGATCGCATGTAACGCTTCTTCAACGGAGATTCGTTCGTCAGCACCTAAAACAGATCCAGAAGCAGTTTTTCGATTAATTGCCGTCCAGGCAACATGAAGTGAACCCAAAGGGGTCACAGGAGCATCACAATGCATTGAAACGGGTACACCAGCATCAAGAGCGGTTCGGGCTGAATTCATACGGGAAGCTCTCTCAGGACCTACTGTTGAGGAGATGTGCTGATCACCCCAATACCAGGTGTGGTTAGAGAAAAGATTGACACACATTTTAAGATCAGCGATTCTTTCATACTGCTCTGGGCTTGTCAGTTGACAATGCTGAATGGTGTACCGATGGTCGGATTTAGGAGATTCCGATAGAAGGGTTTCAACAGTTTCTAAGAAAACATCAACTGCTTCATCTCCATTGCAATGTACATGTATCAATAAACCATCTTCATGAAATGGCCGAAGAAGTTCGGTGAGTTGTTCAGGAGGGAAAACCCATATTCCGTTAGGGCGATCATTGAGGTAGCCGGGGGATCGAAGTCTTGCAGTGTAGCCCTGAATAGAACCGTCAAGAACTACTTTTACCGCCCCTAATCTCAACTTTTCACTAGATTTTTCTCTTGTTGCTAACAAATTCGCAGCTGTGGTTTGACTCATGGCTGGAGAATCAAAGATGAATACTCGGGCCGGAAAATCCCTATGGTCAACTACTTCTCGCCATTCGTCGATTGTTGTCTGACTAGTAGAAGAGGGATTTCCGAGATCAGTCAGGGTGGTGATACCTGCTTTGTTAGCTAGTCGCCCTAAAGCCCATTTCGTATCTTGGGCTTTCATGCGACCGAAGAAAGAACGAAAGGCTGAACCAGCGAGCGACATAGCGGCCGGTTCTTGAAGCTCACCAACTGGGTTCCCTTCATCATCTTTTGGTATTCCTTCCATAGGAGTTGACGCATCAATCCCTTCAGAACGCATGAGCGCAGAGTTGACGGTGGCAAGATGCGCGCTTGCATGTAAGACAAATATCGGGCGAGTCAAAGAAACGAGATCAAGGTGACTTCCAACTAGACGTTCTCCAGAAAAATAAATTGGATCTAACCCCCAAGCTAACAGGGGTTCATTCGGGTCTTGAATAGCATTATCAGCCACACGTAGACGCTCAATAACATCACCTATATTTTTACAACCTGGCCATTTCTTTCCATCCGGGTCAGAGCGATCAAAGAAACCACAATACGTGTGCAACCAAAGTCCGGAAGCCATCCCATGGCTATGTGCTTCCACGAAACCGGGCAAAAGTATTTTGTCGGCGAAGGTGTTGTCAATTTCACAGTTCGTGATCGACCGCATTTCGTCGAGACTCCCTAGAGCCCAGAAACGATCTCCCTTTACTGCAACTGCTGAAGCAGTCGGTTGAGAGGGATCCATTGTGTAAATAGCAGCAGCTGGATAGACGGTTGTAACTTCCACAGTCACACTCTAGTTCCTGTAGGCCACTTAGATTTCAATTAATCCGTGACATTTTCTCCCTTTCGCGTCTAAAGTCAGAATTACCGAAGAGAGGAGGTGGTCCAGATTAGTAGCAAACATTATGGGACTTCGGAGGTGGGTGGCCGCTAGGCGGTTCTGGACCATCTGGCGAAATTACGCCAGCCACCCTCAGATTTGGTTGTCAGTTTTGGTCCCACCTGACAAAAAAGATCATTCTGAGAAATCCAGAAAAGTTCTAATAATTTGAACTCTGGGGATGCACTTTTGTGCATCCCCAGACTATTTTTACCGACAAAAATATAAGCAATTAGAGGAGGCAGCTGGTGACAGAAAGACAAGTAACCGACTCAGAGCGCTTTACTTATGAAAGAGATGGAGTCGCCTGCCTTTCAAATATCTTTGACTTGCAATGGATCTATTTCTTGCGCGAAGCCTTCAAAGAAGCTCTTGCATCGTCTGGGCCTCTTGCTGAGGAGTACACACCAGATGGAAAATCTGGACGATTTTTTGCTGATCTGAACATGTGGCAACGATTAACACCATTTAAAGAGTTCGTGTTTGAATCTCCTGCAGCAAAGATTGCTTCTCAGATAATGAAATCTTCTCGCATAAATTTTTTATATGACCAAATGTTCGTCAAAGAACCAGAAACTAGTGAGGAAACGCCTTGGCATCAGGATCAACCTTATTGGGCGATTTCTGGATCGCAGGTGTGTTCAGTGTGGCTTCCATTAGATCCAGTATCAAAAGATTCTGGATTACGTTTTATTAAGGGGAGCCATCAATGGGAAGCCTATAACCCTCACCATTTTGGTGACGATTCCCCGTATGAAGGAACAGGTTTGCCTGAATTGCCAGAGACCGAAGATCTATTAGCGAATCATGAAATAGTGAGTTGGGATCTTGAACCAGGAGATTGCTTAGTTTTCCAAGGAATGATCGTTCACGGCTCCTCCGGTAATTACAGCTCTAAGCATTCACGTCGAGCATTAGCTACCCGCTGGTGTGGAGATGATGTTCGTTATTGTCAGGGGCCAGGGGAGTTCGCTATTCCTAGTTCTGACCCGGGGCTTAATAACGGTGATTTCTTAGACTCTGAGCTTTTCCCTCGTATTTATTAAGAGGAACCGTCGTTCTTGGTGTGACGCCAGATCAGCCACGCAAAAAGAAATTGAAATGGGAGCCTTATGAAGTTCCTTAACCGAACATCTGGAGCGTCTTCAACGCGAATAGTTTTGCCGAATTCATTGGTTTCAAAACCAACATCATTTATGAACATGTCAATGTTCGCGGGATACACGGCAACGAGAAGAATGAGTAATCCCCACGCCGCTTGGCGTCGACTCTTTTTAGGGATCAACGCTAAACCGAGAATGATTTCAGCAGCCCCAGATACAAGATTTGCAAAAGTTGGGTTAGGGAACCATCTTGGAACGATTGCTTCAAAAAAGTCTTGATCAATGAAATGATAAACACCAACAGCCGCAAACGAGCCCCCAAGGAGGAAAGCTTCAATATCACGTCGCGTACTTTTATCTTGAAAAATTTTACGAGGTTTCATTGGTTCTCTTTCTAGCGTCATTCAAATTTGGATAAACACAACTGAGATCTTGACCAAAAATCTTATAACGATATTTAGCAACCAGTCTATAAAGGGCGTCCCGTAATGGAAGAGGGATGACCCAAAGAAAAGGGAAAAGCGCTACGTAATACCATCGCATAAAACGGAGGCAATGAAGAACTGCTGCTGAACGGGAATAGATCTTCGTTCCATCAAGAAAATAAATTGTGTCTAAGTCTCGGAGTTCCTTTGGAAAAGATTGAATGAGGCGCTGACCTTGGTCGCTTTCAATAGCTAAGAAAGTAAGCCCTTTCTTTCGCTGCAGTCTTTTAGAAAGAAATAGGGCTACTTGATTACATAATGCGCATTCTCCGTCAAGAAGAAGCGTGGGCTTTACTGCCACATCTATTTGCCGGGTTTCTGCGTTCTTTGACACCATTCTGTTATACCGTTATTCTCCGCTATTCTGCAGGTATGGATAAACCATCAGTTTTTTCTCATAACCGGTTCCTTGGCGACAAGCGAACACAACAGGTCTATGACCTTGAAGAAGTTGCAAACGAAGAAGACATGTCAATTATTCTTGACGAACTTCTATCCGCTGAGACTTTTCTTTGTTTTAGCCCGGACACTCTCGCTGAAGCTCGAAATCGTGGGTATCGACTTCGGGCAGTTTGATTAACCGCCAGTTTGCTCTCTTATGAGATTTAAAGCACTTCCTGCTTGAAACCATTCGATCTGGTCTTGAGAAAGCGAATGCTTTACTGAAATATCAGTTGTGGACCCATCTGAATGAGAAATTCGGATTTGAACTGGAACTCCGGGGGCCAAGCTAGACAATCCAAGAATTGAAATGCGATCATTTTCTCCTATGGAGTCATAATCTGATGAATTAACAAAAGTTAAGGCAAGCACTCCTTGCTTTTTCAAGTTTGTTTCATGAATGCGAGCAAAAGAACGTGCTAACACAGCTTTCGCCCCGCGGAAACGAGGTTCCATAGCGGCATGTTCTCGTGACGAACCTTCACCCATATTCTCGTCACCGATAGCGACCCAAGCTATGCCCGCTTCGTGGTAACGCTTAGCGATCTCTGGGTAGGGGCGATACTCTCCATCAGTTACATCAAGTCCGACTCCCACCTCACCAGAAAATGCGTTCACAGCACCCATATATAGATTTCCAGAAATGTTTTCAAGATGCCCGCGGTAAGTCAACCAAGGTCCTGCCATTGAAATATGGTCAGTGGTGCACTTACCTTGCGCTTTTAACAGGACAGGCATGTCAACAAAATCTTCCCCATTCCAAGCTTCGAAAGGAGTTAGGACTTGAAGACGTTCACTTGAAGGAGATACGACTACGTCTATGTGGGAGCCGTCTTCTGGAGGTGCTTGAAAAGTATCCTCTCCCGGGTCGAATCCATCTGCAGGTAATTCAATACCGTCTCCCACGAAAAGGCGAACTTCCTCACCTTGATCATTTATTAGCGTGTCTCGGGCCGGGTCAAAATCAAGACGTCCGGCCAAAGTTAAAGCGATCACAGTTTCTGGAGAAGTGACAAAAGCATGGGTTGTTGCGTAACCGTCGTTTCGTTTTGGAAAATTGCGGTTGTAACTCGTAACAATTGAATTAGGTATACCATCATCCAAATCCTGCCTATCCCATTGCCCGATACAAGGACCGCAAGCATTCGCAAGAACAGTGGCGCCTAACGCTTCAAAGTCCGCAAGTAAACCATCTCTTTCAATGGTGGCTCTAACTTGTTCAGATCCAGGTGTGACTAGCAGAGGAATCTTAGCGGTCAGCCCTTTGTTGGCTGCGTCACGTGCAATTGAAGCCGCTCGAGTTATGTCCTCATAGGAAGAGTTAGTACAAGACCCAATTAAGCCTGCGCTTACTTCAATTGGCCATCCGTTAGCTTTGGCTTCTTCACCTAAATCTGACACTGGTCTAGCCAGATCAGGGGTGTGTGGTCCGTTGATATGTGGAGACAAGGTCGAGAGGTCAATTTCAATAACTTGATCAAAAAAATCTGAGGGGTTGGATTCAACTTCGCCATCAGCTCTTAAGTGTTCAGCGACGTTGTTTGCTGCGTCAGCTGTTTCTTCCCTGCCAGTTGCTTTCAAGTAACGGGCGATAGCTTCGTCGTAAGCGAACAGAGAAGTTGTAGCCCCAATTTCAGCTCCCATATTGCATATGGTGGCTTTACCAGTAGCAGAAAGGCTTCTCGCTCCGGGGCCAAAATACTCAACGATCGCTCCGGTGCCGCCTTTTACTGTCAAGATTTCTGCAACCTTCAGAATCACATCTTTCGGGGCAGCCCAGCCGTCAAGCTCACCAGTCAGGTGAACGCCGATTAATTTAGGCCATTTTGCATTCCAAGGAAACCCGGTCATGACATCCACTGCGTCGGCGCCACCAACTCCAATTGCGATCATTCCTAATCCGCCCGCATTTGGGGTGTGACTATCTGTTCCGATCATCATTCCACCCGGGAAGGCATATTGTTCAAGAACAACTTGGTGAATTATTCCGGACCCTGGTTTCCAAAACCCTGCTCCGTAGCGAGCACAAACAGACTCAAGGAATGAATAAACTTCCTCGTTGCCATCTACCGCAGTCAGAAGATCTGTTTTTCCATCGATCTTTGCTTGGATCAGATGATCGCAATGAGTGGTTGTTGGTACTTGAACTTCATTTAATCCTGCGGTCATGAATTGAAGCCAAGCCATTTGTGCTGTGGCATCTTGCATGGCTACACGATCAGGTCTCATATCAACATATGAAACCCCACGTTCTAAATCAGTATTCTCTGGGTCGTCAAGATGATTTATAAGTATTTTCTCGGCGAGAGTAAGAGGTCGCCCTAACGTGTCTCTTCCTTTTTGAATACGGGTTTCAAGAGTGGAATAAACTTTATTTATAAGTTCTATTGGAGTGGATGCTGCTACTGTCATATTTTCAAGTATCTAGGAAGTTTCTGTGTTTAATTGGGTATTGAAGCCAAAAAATTGATTTTTTTCTATTATTTCACAAAGTTCTCAGTATTTCTCCAATGGACTTCTTCCTGCCCGCCATTACAGACCCCCTGAACTGACTGCTAAGTTTCGGAAATGGGCATAGTTGATGAAGATGTAAGGAGAGTTCGTGATCAGACGGACATCGTTCAGATCATCACTCAGCATACGCAACTAAGAAAAGTGGGTACTCGTTGGCAGGGTTTATGCCCTTTTCATGGTGAAAACACCCCTTCTTTTTCAGTTAATTATGAACTCGGTGTTTACCACTGCTTCGGATGTGGTGCTAGCGGAGACGCAATTACGTTTGTCAGAGAAAAAGAAAATCTTGATTTCGCAGGAGCGGTTGAATATTTAGCAACAAGAGCCAATATCTCGCTTAGGTATACAGATCAGAATGAGAATGAGACTCGAGGTCGTCGAAAAGAACTTTTAGAACTTGTTCAGAAAGCAGTTGATTTTTATCATGATTGTCTTCTTAATCGACCTGAAGCTCGTCCAGCTCGCGACTATTTAAGGTCGCGTGGATACGACAGTGGAATTGCTAAGCGGTTTTCTCTGGGTTGGGCGCCAGCCGAGTGGGATAACTTAGCCAAACACTTAAAGGTTTCTGCAGAAGATCTTCAAGACGCCGGGCTAGGTGGGTTAAATCGTTATGGCAAGCAGTACGACTTTTTTCGGGATCGTATAATGTTCCCGATCTTTAATGAAAGAGGAGAGCCTGTCGGATTTGGTGGACGTCAACTTCCAGATGGTGAAGGTCCAAAATATAAAAATACTTCTGACGCTGCGAAAATCTATTCCAAAAAGCAGGTTCTCTATGGTTTAAATTGGGCTAAGACTGAAGCAGGCAGGTTAAGCGAAATAGTTGTTTGTGAAGGCTATACCGACGTGATTGGTGCACATTTGGCTGGGGTGGAACGAGCAGTAGCAACTTGTGGTACCGCATTGACCGAAGAACATGCACAGAAACTTAAGCGTTTCGCGCCACGAGTTGTCTTAGCTTTCGATGCAGACAACGCGGGACAAAACGCTGCTGAAAGAGTGTATGGGTGGGAAGAAAAATTCGATTTGGAATTCGCTATAGCAAATCTTCCAGAGGGTTTAGACCCCGGTGAATTATCTCGAGAAGATCCAGCGGCTCTGCGTCAATCCATTGAAGAGGCAAAACCGTTTCTTCAATTCCTTATAGATCGTGAATTGAAACGCGGAGACCTATCTTCGCCTGAACGACAGGCGCGTACCGCTGAAGAGGCCGCGCGTTTAGTTGCCGAACATCCGAATCCAATGGTGCGTGATGCGTACGTAATTCAAATCGCAGACACGTGTTTCGTTGATCCTGAAGAGCTTCGTCGTCGTATGCAAAATCTTTCTCCAAGAACATCTGCAAGAAAAAGAGGCAACGAAGAAGAAGTAGAAAGAGAAGATGTCTTTGAAATAGAAATAGCGGAAGTTGAAAAACAGGCTTTAGGGATCCTTCTTCACAGACGTGAAGAAATAGCTGATTATTTGATGCCAGCCTTATTTTTGACAGGAGTTGCTCGAGACGTTTATGAAGCAGTTGAAGAAGCCAATGGAGATTTTCATTCGGCGCATGAAGCTTCTGGAGAAATCGTGGCTTCTGTGTTGGTTGAGATTGTTGCTAGTGAGTCTTCAGAAGAGGACGCACTAGGGGTGATGTCTCGATTGTTGGCACTAGCTGCAGAGCGGAAAGCAGCAGAGCTGTCTGCAGTTGCAAGAAGCGAAAACAATTTCGATCCGGACCTTCTAGAAGACATTAACTATCTTCGAAGTCAAGTGGCGGCTCTTAGAGAGGTACCAGACGATGTTGAGTCGCTCAACCCTTTGTTTGAATGGTTTCGGGGTGCGACAACTTGAAACTTAACGACGATCCTGAGGCACCATCTCGGCGAAGAGTTAAACGTCGGCGCAGTAAAAGGCAACTATCTCAAAAAACTGGAACTTCAGATTCTATAAGTCTCTATTTGAATGAAATTGGTGAGGTGCCGCTACTAACCGGCCCCGAAGAAGCAGTCTTAGCGAGAGAAATCAGCGAAGGAATGGAAGCAGAAGCACGACTCGCAGAACTCTATGCAACAGAAGAAGTAGAGGGTTTTGAAAGCGAGAACTTACTGAGACTCCAAGAACTCCAAAGAGATGGAGAGTACGCACGGGATCAATTGACTCGCGCAAACCTTCGATTGGTTGTTTCAATAGCGAAAAAATATTCAAACTATGGATTGCCTCTCCTGGATCTAGTTCAAGAGGGAAATATGGGATTAATGAGGGCCGTTGAAAAATTTGATGGGACTAAAGGATATAGGTTCTCCACTTATGCGACTTGGTGGATCCAGCAGGCAGTTAGCCGCGCGGTATCTAACCAGGCGCGCACAATAAAGATTCCAATACACACAATTGAAGCAATGAACAAAGTAACTCGGGCGCAACGCGAACTTGAGAAAGAACTTGGAAGGAAACCTAGTACTCCAGAAACTTCAGAACGAACAGGACTCGATCCAGAAAAAGTAGAAGAACTTATTCAACTAAATTCAAATCAAGGAACGCTTTCTCTTGACTTGGCAATGGGGGATGATGACGGTTTCAATCTTGCGGAAGTTTTATCAGACTCTGAAGATGAAGGTCCTGAGTCAGCGGCCATCAAAGAACTTCTTAAGGGAGCAATATCTGAAACTTTGGACGGTCTTGATAAACGTGAAAGAGAAATTGTAGAAATGCGTTTTGGTCTTGAAGGGCAAGACCCTAAAACTCTTGATGAAATAGGTAGTCATTTTGGAGTGAGCCGAGAAAGAATTCGTCAGGTTGAGACACGTATTCTCAGCAAGTTGCGTTATCGAAGTGACCTGAAATCTTTAATTGAGTTCATGAACTAGTTACGTTTTGCGACTATCTCCGTGCAGGACGCCATGTTAGGCGTGAGCCGAGAAGGTGCCCCACGGGCGAAGTGCCAATAAGCACAATGAGGAAAACTGTGAATGCTTCGAGGCTTGACCAGGTTATAAGAGCGTTAATGAGTATTAATCGGCCGAAGAGAATAACCCCTAAGGCAATCTGAACTCCAATAAGACGACGAAATCGATCGATGAAATTGCGAGGTGGTCGTCCAGCAAAAGTCCACAAATCAAGTAAGAGAATGGTGAAAAGAATGCCCACTTCGCCGGACAGCAGCGCAGAACGAGTGAGATTCCATCCCAAACCATCAAAGATCCAAAGAAAGAAAACAGCATCAATAACTAAAGCCATGAAAGAAACCCCAAAGTAACGTACCAATGCCTGGCTCCGCAGCGGATCAACTCGAAGTCTGAGTAAATGCCTCAAATAATCAAGATAGTGAATAGCTCGAACTTTTGAATTACCGCTTTCTCTTAACTGGAAGTAATAGGGGAACTCGGCAACGCTAGTTACATTTCCGCGCGCTAATACTTCAAGAAGGATCTTGTATCCGACAGGTTGAAGATCACACTCGGCGATTGCTTTTCTATCAACAAGGAAATAGCCACTCATAGGGTCCGTTACTTGCCCAACAGTTCCAGGAAGAAGTAAGACTCCGAGAGCTTGAGCTCCTTTAGAAAGGAGTTGCCGCATTTTTGACCAATTTGGAACCCCTCCTCCTGGAAGGTGGCGGCTTGCGACAACTACGTCAACTCCTTCATCAAATTTAGAGAGAAGGTCAGAAAGGATTTCTGGAGGGTGCTGACCGTCGCCATCAATGACCCCAAGGTATCGTCCTTCAGCGTGAGCCCAGCCACAAACTACGGCAGTAGCAAGACCTGAACTTCCGACCCGTCTAACAACTTTTAAAGAGGGAATCTCGTTGGTCAATTCCTTAGCAATTTCCCACGTTTTATCAGGACTGTCGTCATCAACAACTATTAATTCATGAGAGATGCCCTCTTCAGTAAGTTGAGAATAAAGTCGCTGTATAAGCGGAATAATGTTTTCCGCTTCGTTAAAAGTCGGGATTACCAGACTCAGAGTGACATCCGGGTGCGAACCAGAATCAATCTTTTTAGAGGAATTCCCTTCAACATGAATAAATGATTCAGCACTCATAAAAACCAAATCTAGTCTGTTGTTGACTGAGAACTTAATTTCAACAATTAAATAAGAGAGATTTGGTTCTTGTCGGGTGCCTGATCGTGGTATCCTTCGTTCGTTATTCCGGGGTAGCTCAGCTGGCAGAGCATCGGACTGTTAATCCGCAGGTCGTGGGTTCGATCCCCACCCCCGGAGCCATAGAAATATGTTTGAAGGTCGGCCCTAAGGGTCGACCTTCTGCTTTCATATCTCAAATGCTATTCTGAAGTTAGGTGCACTAATGGAAAAAACAGAACAAATAGCTCAGATAAAGACTTTGATGGCGCGATTAGATTCAGACATAAATGTTGATGCAGGGGGCTTCCGTTATAACCCAACTAACGTCTATGTGGATCCAGAATTAGCCGAAAAAGAAAGCAAAACTTTTTTCCAAGGCCACCCTCAACTTGTCGGACTTTCAGGAGACCTCCCAACGCCCAATTCTTTCTTAACAATCAACGACTTAAAAACACCCATCCTTGCGACTCGTGACACAGATGGAAATTTTCGAGCTTTCGTCAACTCTTGTTCACACAGGGGAGTGGTGCTTGAAGAAGAAGAACGCGGAGAGACCCGGCGGTTCACTTGCCAATTCCATCGTTGGACCTATAGCACTGAAGGCGCTCTCGTAGGTATACCTAAAAGCGAACATTTCGGAGATTTAGACACCAATTGCTTTGGTTTGATCGAATTACCTTCAGAGGAACGACATGGGCTTTTATGGGTTCACCCTGACCCTGAAGGTGTCATAAATCTTAAAGAACAACTCGGGGAAGACCTAGATGCCGAATTAGGGTCATGGAATCTTGGAGAACTTCAGCATCTAACTCAAGACACCTATGCGGTTGATTGTAATTGGAAACTCGCCATGGACACTTTTGGCGAAACATATCATTTCTCTGCACTGCACTCTGAAAGTCTAAATCTTCAATTTCACGGAAACGTACAGTGCTACGACACTTACGGACGTAATCACCGGATGCTTCTTTGCAAACGAGACATAGATGGGATGCGTAATCAACCGGAAGCCGAATGGGACATTACTACCGCAGCTTTACCTGTGTATTGGCTTTTCCCAAACGTTCAACTCATGCCAGGAGCAGGAATACTCTTTCTCGTTCGCGCCTACCCAGATAAAGAGAACCCTGGAAAACATGTGAGTCAAGTCCACTTCTACGTTCGCCCGGACTTAGTTGCGGATCACGAAATAAAAGAAATGGTGAAGATGGCTTCCCAAAGCTTTGCAGAAATAATTCGCGACGAAGACTATTTGGTGAGTGCCAGTCAACAACGAAGCGCGGAAAGTGGAGCGATGAAGCACTCTATATTCGGACGTAATGAACCTGCGTTGCACCACTACCACAACACATATCGGAAAATGCTCGACATGGAGCTACTTCCGCTAGTTGAAGCCTCCGATACGTAAGCAACTCTCAATCTCGTGTAGTTTTCTAGCAAACCGAGAAGGAGATTGAAATGTCACACACATCTTTGGCTTATTTCCCTTGTAAAGAAGGCATGGGAGCACAGTTGTTGCCCGCTCTTCTAGAGGCATTAGCCGACACACGCGCTTTTGAAGGCAACATAAGTATTGAAACCTATTTGGATCAAGACAACCCAGACCGAATCATCCTTTGGGAAAAATGGGGAACGAGAGAAAACTACGAGGCATATCTGGCCTGGCGTATGGAAACTGGAATGATGGAGATGATTGGTCCGTTTTTAGACGGGGATCCAGAATTCATCCACCTCGGAGCACAAGACTAAAGCAGTTTAAACTTTAGTAATTACAGTTAAGCCGTCGCCGACAGTTAGTTGAGCGGCAGCGACTCTAGGATCATTTACAACATGATCATTAAACGCGCGCAAAGCCAAAGTATCTTCGTCTTCAGAGCCAGAATCCGGAATGACTCTTCCTGACCAAAGCGTGTTGTCAACTAAAAGAATGCCCTGTGGAGAAAGACGGGGAACTATTTCCTCGTAGTAACTGATGTAACCCCCCTTATCGGCATCAATAAAAGCCAAATCAATTGTTTCCTCGGATGGCAAACTTTTTAGGGTCTGAACTCCAGGGGCGAGAACTAGATCAATTTTGTCGCTTAAATTAGCTTTACTCCAGTAGCGCTGAGCGATGTCAGTCCACTCTTCACTCACATCGCAGCATAAAAGCTTTCCCTCTGGAGCTAAACCGCGAGCTATGCAGATAGATGAATAACCGGTAAACGTTCCAACCTCTACCGCGAACCGAGGGCGAAGAGAACCAGAGAGTATCGTCATGAACGCACCCTGATCAGCGCCTATTTGCATGCCAGCTGCCCCACCAGTTGACTCTCTGGTCTCATCAATAAGTTCCTGTAAAACGCCATCAGGTGGCGTGCTATGAGACACCGCATACTCAAAAATATTTTGGTTAGAAATAACAGATCTAGACATCACTCATCCTCATCGTCACTAGATCCACTGATTGGATCAAGCCAGATGAGGGGAATCTCTCTTTCGGTCTTCTCTCTGTATTCTCCGTACCCAGAGTATTTTTCAATTACTAGAGGCCAAAGGCGATCCCGCTCTTCATCTGTAGTTATACGGGCCACCATGTTTTGATCAGGATTATCTTTAGCGTTTATTTTTACTTCAGGTTTTTCTTTCATGTTCAGAAACCAATCAGGGTGGCGGTCATCGCCACCACGTGATCCAACTACAAGCATTGAATCTCCTTCTTGGATCGGTGAAGTTAAAAAAACAGTCCGATCCTTGCCTGATTTTCGTCCAGTGGTAGTGACTTCAAGAACAGTCATACCTCCGACGTTCCAACCAGCTTGACCGGCACTCACGGCTATGAGTCCACGGTGCATTCCGTTCATAAATCTAAGTATTGGGTTACTAGGCATTACCGGATCTTAACTCATGGCAGAAGAGCAGGGATGATTCAGGAGACTGAAATAGTTTGTTAGTTTATTAAAGAAGAAAAGAAAGTCAAGGAAGAGCATGAAACGTTTACCCCTTTGTTTGTTGATGTCGATCTGCATGATCGGTGCTGCTTGTTCAGGGAGCAGTACAGAATCAACTTCAACCACTGAAGCTCCTGTGGATACTGAAGCCCCAGCAGTAACTGAAACTACTGCAGAAGAAAGCATCGAAACTGAAGAGACAGGCTCTTTGGTAGAAGAATTAGCAAAAGCTATGCCAGTAGGAGATGAGGAATTCTTATCGGGCGCTGTTGACTCTGAAGAAACAGCACTATGTATCGCTACCGAAGTAGTTAGCAGCGTAGGGGAAAATAAGCTTGCAGAACTGGGAATCACCCCCGCTTCCATAAATAGTGATGTTGACTCTGCGTTCCCAGACGATGAGAGTTTAATCAACGGGATTGCTAGCGCCGTCGAAAAGTGTGGTGATTTGGAAAGTATTAACCAAAATTTGATCTTTGGTCTTTCAATGTTTGTCCCGATGGAACCTGCCGGCGCTGAGTGTCTTGACTCTCTCCTAGACGAAGGGTTGAGAGTAGAAATCCTAAAGGGGCAAACCACTGGCATCACTGAGACTCAAGAATGGTTAGACGGATTTTTTATAACATTATTTACAGGTTGCCCTGAAATTCTGACATCAACAGTAGCTGACATTTTTGGCGAGTCTGGGGCGGCATGCATGGTGGAGAATATGGAAACCGAGGATTTGGTTATGATCTTTGGAGCCGGCGAAGAAGAGACCCCAGAACAGGACGCTTATTTTGCAAGTTTGATTCCATGGGATGCATGCCCGGACATCCTCATTTCAATGTTGGCTCCATTCTTTGACGACGACTATGCGTTAACAAGTTGCATCATTGAAGAAATCGGATCAGAAACCATTTATCAACTCATGCTGAGCGGTGACGACGGTGATGATCTCTACACCGACGCCTATATGAATTGCTTGTTCGGTGGCGGCGAAGATGCTGGCGGGGAATGGGAGCCGATAGAAACTGAATGGGCATGGTCTTCTGATGGTCAGGAAGGCTTCATGGCCGGATGCTCTCCTATCATGTCACTCATTCCGGAGCTCTCTCTTTACGATCCGATGGACTTATGTGGCTGCATTCTTACTGGAATGATGAAAGACGTTGATGAAATGGAGTATTACGTCAATATGGATCAAGACGGAAGAGATGCAGCAGCAGAACCTTACTTCGCTGAATGCATGGTCTAGAGAAGTAAACAGTTGCCGTCGTGGAAGTAAATGATGACTACAGCGAAGGGTATGTGCGCGCTAATCGCGAACTTTGGAATAACTCTGCAAGCGATTATGTAGATGCGGGTTATGAGGGCTGGTTAGACAATGCCCCTAAATGGGGGGTATTTCAGATACCTGAAACGGAAGTTGGTCTGCTGAAAGAGTTTCAGGGTGGAGACGTCTTGGAATTAGGTTGTGGAACAGCTTATGTATCAGCGTGGCTGGCTCGAAGAAACGGAAACCCCATTGGGATAGATAACTCTCCAGCACAACTTGCTACCGCTGCCTCTTTCCAAAAAGAGTTCAAATTAGAGTTTCCACTTATTTTTGGTAATGCGGAGTCCCTGCCGTTTAATGATGAAAGTTTTGATTTTGCTATATCTGAATATGGGGCTTCTATCTGGTGCGATCCTTACCGCTGGATACCTGAAGCAGCACGGGTTCTTCGACCCGGCGGGCGACTTGTAGCTTTTGGGAATTCAGTCCTCCTTGTTCTTTGCCAGGATTGGGAGACACAGGAAGAATTTGAAACTGAAGAGAAGTTGCTTCAATCACAGTTTGGAATGTTTCGATTCGAAGATCTTGCTGACAACAGTGTTGAATTTCATATTTCACATGGAGAGCAGATCCAATTGTTTCGTTCTTGCGGTTTTGAAGTGGAGGATTTGATAGAAATCAAGCCCCCTGTAGGCACTGAGGAAACTAAATACCCGTTTGTTGATTTGGAGTGGGCAAGTAAGTGGCCGGCAGAAGAGGCTTGGATAGTTCGAAAAAAATAGGCTCCCAAACCCTCATTTACTCTTAAATTCCGCCAGTAGGTAGACGTAGATTAAATATCAAAAGAACTCGGTTCAAGCGATCTTTCAGAAATTCCTGATTCCCTTTTTGTTATGAGATGAAGCATGAGTGTGGTGCGGGTCATCAAGTAAAAGTTCGTCATCAAGATGGATGTGACTGTCACCATAAGCGTCCCTTAAATTCGTTTCAGTGAGCACCTCTTCTGGTACCCCCACACAGCATGGACAGGTATTTAGGAGGAGAACTTCATCAGAAAGACGCGCATGGTTGAGGTCATGAGTGGAGAAGACAACGGTTCGTCCCTTATCAACTTCCTCAAAGATCGTATTCAGGATGATTTCTCGAGAAGTAATATCAAGTCCGTTGACTGGTTCGTCAAGAAGGAGAGTTTCAGTTTCTTGCACCAATCCTTGAGCTATGAGCACCCGTTGTTGTTGTCCGCCAGAAAGATCATGGAACTGATTATTTTTTAGTTCTTCTACGCCCATACGGTGAAGCGTCTGGTCCACAATGTCATGATCGGTTTTACTGAATCGTTTAAAAAGTCCGATTTCTGAATACCGCCCAAGTGAAACAACTTCGCGAACGCTAATAGGAAGAGACTTATCAACGTCCGTTGACTGTAAGACAAAAGAAGGGGATGCCCCTTTACATTTAACTTTTCCTGAAAAGGGTTTGACCGTTCCAGCAAGTGCCTTCAGGAAAGCAGATTTTCCTGCGCCATTTGGGCCAATTACCGATAAGACCGAACCTTTCTTGACGGCTATATCTACGCCGGTTAGGGCGATGGTTTCCCCATATCGGACTTCTAGTCCCGATGTTGAAATAGCGATCTGTTCTGTCATGTGAGTACCTGTGGATTTATCTTAACTTTTATGTTTGAATTACGGCCTTAAATTGCGATAATGAGAACTATTCTCATTATAGGAAGGTACTAAATGTTTTACAATTTCCGAAATAGGTTTAGTGTTCTACTAACCGTCTTTATAGCTGCAATTTCGCTATTCGCGAGTGCTTGTAGTAGCAGTGATAGTTCAAGTAGCTCAGCATCAAGCGGCTCTGCATCAAGCAGTGAGACATCAAGTAGTGCAGAAAAACTCTCCATTGTTGTCACTACGAATATTCTTGGTGACGTCATTGCAAATACGGTTGGTGACCTTTTCGATGTTGAAACAATAATGCCCTCTGGTGCTGATCCCCACGTTTTCCAGGCTTCAGCACAACAGGTAAATCAGATGATGGAAGCAGATCTACTCGTAGTAAATGGAGCCAATTTCGAGGAAGGCCTCGTTGATGTGATTGCGGCAGCCAAGTCTGATGGTGTAATGATTTTTGAAGCTATTGACTTTGTTGAAGTAATTGAAAGCGATGGCCATGACGATCACGATGATCATGATGAAGAAGGCCATGACGATCACGATGATCATGATGAAGAAGGCCATGACGA
>Ga0208130_1000054_pt1 | contig 61293 bp, 47 predicted proteins | sample ETNtaG_31_FD_185771 | JGI IMG/M metagenome (GOLD analysis project Ga0208130, IMG submission 185771) | Marine microbial and viral communities from oxygen minimum zone, Eastern Pacific Ocean - ETNP201310SV78 (SPAdes) (version 2) | ecosystem: Environmental > Aquatic > Marine > Oceanic ... | reverse complement strand
AGTGGCGGTGTTGGAGATGGATTTGTTGAAATTATAGTAAATAATGATAATTGTGAAACCTTTGGTGGGTTTGAAGTCAGAATTTTTGATCAAGTAGCTGAAGGGTGCCCTCCATTGTTACAAAATTTTATAGGATTCCCTATTGCTCCAATGGAAATAAAAATGTGGTTTCCAATAGAATTTTTATTTGATACATCTCAAACAGGACCATTAAGCTTTGAAAATATTGAAATTTCTGATCCATCATTGGTTCAGTTTGATGGTCTTGGAGAAGAAGATGGATTTAAAGTAGCTTATTTTATATTACCTAAGGATGGAGCTGAAGGTCAAACTTCTCTTAATTTACAGGTTTTCACTGATGATGGAGGTTGTGGAGAAGTGTATTCTGTGAACATTGAAACGTTTTTTGACCAGCAATTCTATGATGACGTTTTAAATAGTCCTGGAGGACCTGATGGCGGACCAGATGGCGGACCAGATGGTGGACCTGATGGTGGACCAGATGGTGGACCAGATGGTGGACCTGAGGATGATTGTTATGGTAATGCACCATATCCTGGAGATGAAGGGTGGTGTGGACCAGACACCCCAATTATTTTCCTTGATGATGTAGATGGTTACTTTAACGATATTTCTTCTGGAGATCAAAGAAGTATAACTATAAATGCACCAATTCTCAATGAACCTGGAGTTTATGTTAATAATGTATTTAGTGATAATATTTGTGTTGCCTCAATATCTGGATATGATGCGGCTAATACTGAAGTAACTTTAGAGTTCACCGGAGAGATTGGATCTACTGTTGTAGTCTTTGAATTAAGAAATGACGGGTTTACAGATTCTTCTGAATGCCCTGCTGTAATGGCATTCTTTGTCGATATAAACATGAATAAGATTGGAGATGGACCTGACACAGGAGGTGAGCCAGGTGGTCCTGATGGAGAAGCACCAAATTTTGATTGTGAATTTAACCCTCCTATTTCTCAGTTGTTCATTACAGATACATCAGTTACATCTTTTTCAAGGGATTTATCAGCTGAAATTGCAGCTCTTGGGTTGCCTGATAATGTTGGAAATAGTATTTCTGTTTACAGTGATATACCAACACTTATAGATAACGGTGGATCTATTGACGAAAACGGAGTTTATACACTTGAAGGGCTTCCAGGAACTGAAGTATTCATGTTTGTAGAAATAATATTTAGAGAATCCTCTGAGTCTAATGATTGTTTAGGAACTATTTCTTTTGAAGTTATTATATCAAGTGGAGAATTCGGAGCTGATGGACCTGAAATTGATCCAAATGATTCTGATGGGCCAATAGATGTACCAGAACAAACTGCAGGCCTTGGAGAAGCACCATACCCTGGAGACCCCGGATTTTGTGGTGTTGACACAGAGATTATCGAATTACCTGAAGTAATAACAACAACAATAGAAAATACGGTTACTACTCAAATTACTCACCCTATTTTGGATCAGCCTGGTGTTAATATTGTAAATGTATTTACTAATGATAGCAACATTGCAACAGTAAAAGACTTTTTCCCTCAAAACAATACACTAATACTTGAATTAAATGGGAACTCTGGTGGGGTTGCTATTGTATTTGAAGTAAGAAGTGCAACAGATACTGCTCCCGAGGATTGTGCTGCAGTTATGTATTTCATCCTTGGAGTTATTGACTCAGAAGAAATAGTTTGTGAAGTTACTCAAACTTTTGACCCAATTTTTGTAGAGCCTGGAACTTTAACTTCAGTAGTTGATTTAAATCCATTCTTTGAAGCATTTGGTGGATTTGATGCATACTCGCAATCATTTAAATTAGATATTGTTGATCCGTTTTTAACCGTTGGTCAAGTATTCTTGGATGGTGCTATTTTATCTTTTGAGTTTAATGGTATTGAAGGATATGATACATTAGTATTTCAAAATAGTGACCTTAATGGAAACTGTATCAATTTACTTGAAGTACCAGTAATTATTGATGCAAGTGCCGCGCCAAATCCTGATGAAGGAGGAGGCTTTGGTGGCCCAGGTCCAGATATGGATAGTCCTGGCAACAATAATGATTGTCCTGAACGTATTGAACTTGGAATTGGTGAAAATGCAATTCCTTTTGAAGCTGGATCAGGTCAAATATCAGTTGATTTTTCATCAGCGTTAGATCAGTTAAACATTAGTAATCTAGCAGATGTTGAAGTTGAAGCATATATTTATAATGCGGTAGGAGATTCTGCTGGAGATTGGGAAATTGATTCAACAAATTCATTTATCCTTCAAGTCCCAGAAGGAGATTATGTATATGTTATAGATATTTTCTTTAAAGATCTAACAACAGGACAGTGTCTAGGAACAATTGCATTTGATGTCTTAGGATATAGTCCTGAAGAATGTATTACATCATTTTTAAATCCAGATGAGATTGAATCAGGGGAAGAGTTTTATACCGGTGATACTTTCACAGTTCAGTTTAATGAATTCTTCTTTAGTCCTGCTGGAAACAACCTACAAGTTCAAGCAATTTCATCTAACGATTTAGTTACAACTAACAATCTTGGAAATGGGTCAATAGAGTTCACAATTGGTGATCAAACTGGACAGGGCGAGATCACTTTAATTATAATTGATCCTCAGGCTGACTGTACTTTAGGATATTTAATTCCTTTTATTGTTGAAGCATCAGTCGCTCCCCCTGACTTCAATTGCCCTCAATACATTGAGGACATTATGCCTTTATTTGCATCAAATGCAGATCCAAGACAGTTTACAATTGATTTAAACAACTATTTCTTTATTCCTTCTTCTGGAATTAATTATACTTTGAAGCTTCCTGAAGAGTGGGGTATAGATCTTAATTCAGATGGCGAATTTATTGAGCCTTTTGTAGATATTCAACTCGATGAGTCTTTATTAAGAGTCAATACTGATAATCGTGCTGGAGAGATTATGTTCCAGATAGAATATGATTCACCAAACTCCTCAGCAGGAGACGATACCTGTGAGTATGGAGTCATTGATTTAATGGTACAAGTCGATGATGAGCTCGCATTTATTGAAGAGCAAATTCAAGAAAATTGTGGTGATGCATCAGATTATTTAATTCTAGGAGGAACTGATTTTGTTCCAGTTGAATTAGAACTTGGTGTTCAAGATGAAGTTAAATTAGACTTACGAGGATTCTTGTTAAACACATCTGCAAATGCTGAATTTTATGTAAGATATGATTTATTATTCCCAGAGCCCCCAAATAATGGGGATGCAGGTCCGACAGCAGACTTTGATATGGGTATTCCTTTTATTGATGGTTTTATAATTAATAGTACTGAGTTAGTAATTTTTGCTCCAAGATTGGAAGCAGGATTAGGCTTCATTCCTATCAATGTATTTGACTTCGATACAGGGTGTAATTATATTTTTGATGTACCTGTTGATGTAATTGATAATATTGGTGTAGCTGATATTGAATGTCCTCAATCAATAATGGATTTTGCTGAATTCACAATCTCTCAAGATGAACAATTACAATTAAATCTATCTGATTTCTTTGCTGTTAGTGGAGATGCAAGTGCAACAGCAGAATTTTATTATGAGGCTGGGGTTGATCAACCTGAAAAAGTTCAGTTTGAATTTTCTCCTGAAGACAATAGTCTTGTAATAACACCTAATTCTGATCCAGAATCATTTGGTGAAATTTTCATGTTTATTAAAGCTGGGGATTCTCAGGAGATTTGTGAGGTTTTCGCTGACGTGAAGGTAACAATTCTGCCTGCTGGTTTAACAGAAAATGAATGTCCTGAAGCAACTTCTGCATTCACTGATTTAATTGAATGGCCAGAACCTGACGATGTTCTTCTGATTGATTTAAATGAGTTTTTCTCAGATGATCAATCTATATTAGAATATGATGTCCATGTTCCTAATAATCCTCAATTTGATTTGAGTGAAAACAATGGTCTTCTTTCATTATACCTTAAGGAGTATGTTGTTGGTGATGTGGATATTACAATTGATGTCCTAGATCCATTTGGATGTATAATTACCAAATCTACAAGTATTCGTTTTGGAGAATCAACTCCTGAGTTTGTATTTAACAGATGTCCGCAATTATCAGATAATGGAATGTCAGCTGTAATTAATTCATTAGCTGATCAAGGTGTTATTGATTTTATAATGCCAAGTGATAAAAGCCTTGTACAGGTTTCATTAGACGGGTTATATTTTGATCTAGATGGAGATAATATTTCCTATGATGGATACAGTCTTAACCCTTCAGTAGCAACTGTTGATGTTCAATCTAATGTATTGACTATTTATTTCTTACCAGAGAAATACGGTATAGTAGAGTTTAAATTCTTTGCAAGAGATGGTGATCCATACTGTGATCCAGGTCAGACATTGAGTATTTCAAGAGATGCACCTGTTAACCTTGAGCCAGAAATCATTTGTCCTGAAATAACTTCACAAGTACCTTCGATTGAAGTTGTTCAAGGAGAGCCTCTTAGAATAATTAATCTAAAAGAGTTATTTAATTTTATAGCTCCTCCTGATTATGAAGTCTCTGCTGTCTCTGAAGATAATTCAATTGTTCAGCCTAGAATAGAAGGAGAGAATTTAATTCTTGAGTTTTCATCTGATATTTCCGGACAAGCAGAAGTATCGATTTTAAATATGAATATTCCTTCATTAACAAGCGAAACTCAATTTCCGTGTGGTGAAATGATAAATTTCATGGTAACTGTTGTTCCACCTGCGGTAAATTTAGCTCCTGTATTTGACGCTCAAAGTATCACTATACAAGAAAATGATGCAGATGAAACAAATGCTGCATTTGCTAAGTTTGCTTCAAAAATTGATGTTTCAGATCCTGAAGGAAATCCAATTGATCTTCAGCTAACAAGTACTTTTGATGATAAAGGGTCACTCGATACTGCATCTAGATTTGAGATAAGAGAAGTTCCTGTATCTGCCGATATGTCTGGTACTACTATGTTAGATTACGAACTTTGGGTAACTGGAAAACTTGATTTTGAGGATAGTGAGTTCTATGGATTAGTATTAGAAGCTTCTGATGGAGAAAAAACATCTACATATACATATACATTAAATGTTGAAGATATTCCAAATCCATCTGCTAAGGCAGACTTCAATTTAACTGTTTATAATACAGATGATTCTAGTACTCAATCTGGAACAACATCAGGAACTAATGGTAAGAATAGAGCTTACAAACGTTTCACTAACCCAAGACATAGATCTCAAATGGAAGTTGGTAAATGGAAAGTACGTAAGAAGATTACTGGTGGAGCTGATAAAGATCTTTTTGAAATCAATCAACAAGAAGAAAGTTCTTCAGGTGGACCTGAGCAAAGAGACGAGGTAATTATGGTTGATGTATTAAACTTTAAATCACCACCAGACTTTGAAAACCCTCAAGATCATAATAAAGACAATATCTACGAAGTAGAAGTTGAGCTTATAAATGTTGATGATGGAGGATCTGATGTTCCGATTGTAGTTAATCAGAGAGAAATCAAAGTTCCAGAAAATGATGAAAAAACTGTTGAGATACAATCTATAGGAGCTACACCTGCTCAAGATACAGATGGAGACGGAGTTCCTGATGTAACGGATAACAGCCCATTATATGCAAATCCTGATCAAGCTGATGCTGATGGAGATGGAGTTGGTGATGTAACGGATGATGATGATCAAGACGGTGTATGGAATCCAGGTGATGGATGTGCTGATACTGCATTAGGAGAGAGAGTAGATATTTATGGTTGTCCGATATTCTATCTTCCAACAAATAATTTCTCAATAACTAAATCTGAAAAATGTGTAGGAACAAATACCATATCCATCGCATCGCTTAGAGCAGACTTAACTTATTTAGTTAATGTTTCTGGAGCAGTTACTCAAACTACCAGCTTCACTGGATCAACATATCAGATTGAAAATCTGTCAGCTGGAACGTATACTGTATGCTTGACTGTAGATGGAGTATTATCTTCTGTTTATGAGCGTTGTTACACTATGACAATTGTTGAACCTCAGCCATTAACAGTATATAGTATTACGGATCCTTCAAACAACTCGGTTACATTTAATCTTGAGGGAGGATCAGTTTATAATATTACTCACAATGGTATGACGACTCAAACCAGAGAATCTACATATACGATATCTCTTAAAGCGGGTAACAATACGATAGATATTAATACTGGAATTGGTTGTCAAGGTGAATTTGGAACGACATATTTTAATTCTAGTCCTGTTGATCTAGCACCTAATCCATTTAAAAGTTCATTGAAACTATTTATTGGGGGTGATGATGAGGCAGTCTCTGTGAGTGTATTCAGTATGTCTGGAAATCAAATACTTAGAATGGATAAAGTATTAGAGTTTGGATCAAGAATTTTAGAGATAAATACGACATCTTTAAATTCAGGTTCCTACATCATAAAAATTAATGGAGCAACAACTCAACAATCATTTGTTGCAATAAAACAATAAAACATGAAACATTTTTTCAAAATAATTTTAGGATTTTTATTAATTGTCAGTTGTGGAGGCGGTGGAGGAGATGACCCAGTTACTCCTCCAGTTGTTACTCCTCCTGTAACACCCCCGGTACCTCCGGTTACAACTTATTCTTTAAGTGTTTCTGCTGGAACGGGTGGTTCTGTAAGTTCCTCAGGAGGAACATATAATTCAGGAGAATCGGTTACAATTACTGCTACTGCTGATTCAGGATATGTTTTTACAAGTTGGTCTGATGGATCTACAAACACCTCATTGACGGTTACAATGGATTCAGATCAAACCATTACGGCTTCTTTTGAATTAATCGTTATTTTAGAACCAGGGACACCAGTTCTATTATCACCTGTGGACGATGAACCATGTCAGGATGGAACTTCAATAAACGATTCACAAAGTGAAGTTAATTTCCAATGGCAAGAGACAGAAAATACTGAAAATTATATCTTAACCATAACTAATTTAGTTGACAATTCGGAATTATCATTTAATTCAGATGTAAACAATAAATTAGTAGTTCTATCCAAATCAGAGCCATATCAATGGAGTGTTACAGCTCAGGGAGAGACTGGATCAACTCCTGCTCAAAGTGAGTCATGGAAGTTCTATTTAGCAGGAGATGCAATTGTTAACTATGCGCCTTTTCCTCCAGAACTAATTTCCCCTTCATCAGGAGCAAATATTCTAGCTTTGGATAATATAGTAACTCTATCATGGGATGGTTCAGATGTTGATAATGATCTAAGTTATTATAATTTATATTTCGATGACGTCGATGCTTCAACATTATTATCTGGAATTGATGCCTCTACTACAAGTTTTGATGTAAGTGTTTCACCAAACACCTTATATTATTGGAGAGTTACTGCAACAGATGAAAATGGAAACTCAAGTGATTCAGGGACTTATACTTTCAGAGTTCAATAGTAATTGAATTCTTAATATAGGGAAATGACTTTACCATATGTAATATATAATGAGGCTTGGTTTGTAAACCAAGCCTCTCTAATTAATTAACTAACACTAACACATGAAAACCAGTAATGACTATTGGAATAAAAACCTAAATTATCTTAAAGTTCTTCTTTTAATTTGGTTTATGGTTTCCTTTGGAGCAGGAATAATTTTCAAAGATTTATTAAACACAATAAGTATTGGGGGATTTCCTTTGGGGTTTTGGTTTGCTCAACAGGGATCGGTATATGTGTTTGTAATTCTAATTTTCATTTATGTTTATCTAATGAATAAATTAGATAAATCTTATGGATATGAAGATTAATTAATTCAATGAAATCATGAACGTACAACTATGGACCTACTTACTTGTAGGAATTACATTTACTTTATATATAGGAATTGCAATTTGGTCAAAAGCATCTTCAACAAAAGAGTTTTATGTAGCTGGAGGAGGAATTTCTCCATTAGCAAATGGAATGGCCACTGCTGCAGACTGGATGTCTGCGGCATCATTTATCTCAATGGCAGGATTAATTTCATTCTTAGGTTATGACGGAAGTGTATATATAATGGGTTGGACAGGGGGCTATGTCTTATTAGCTCTACTTTTGGCTCCATACCTTCGTAAGTTTGGAAAGTTTACTGTCCCGGATTTTATTGGAGAGAGGTATTATTCTAAATCAGCTAGAATAGTTGCAGTTCTATGCGCACTTCTAGTATCATTTACATATGTTGCAGGACAAATGAGGGGTGTTGGAGTAGTTTTCTCTAGATTTTTAGAGGTAGACATAAATACTGGGGTTGTAATAGGAATGATTATAGTTCTTTTTTATGCTGTTTTAGGAGGAATGAAAGGAATAACTTATACTCAAGTTGCTCAATATTGTGTTTTAATTTTCGCATTTATGGTTCCTGCCATTTTTATTTCTTTTCAAATGACAGGGAGTCTAGTTCCTCAAATAGGAATGGGTTCAACAATGAATGATGGTTCTGGAGTTTACGTTTTAGATAAACTAAATTCTATAAATAATGAACTAGGATTTTCTCAGTATACAAATGGGACCAAATCTCTTGTTGATATCTTAGCTATTACTTGTGCTCTAATGGTCGGAACGGCAGGGCTTCCTCATGTAATAGTTAGATTTTTTACTGTAAAAAAAGTAAGTGATGCCAGAAAATCAGCTGGATTGGCACTACTTTTTATTGCTATTTTATATACTGCAGCACCTGCAGTTTCAGTTTTTTCTAGAATTAATTTGATTAATACTGTAAAAAATAATCCTTATAATTCAATGCCACAATGGTTTAGCAATTGGGAACAAACAGGTCTTTTAAAATTTAATGACAAAAACAATGATGGAAATATTCAATATTTAGCAGATCCAAAGCTAAATGAATTATATGTAGATCCAGATATAATGGTTTTGGCAAATCCTGAAATAGCAAACTTACCCCCATGGGTTATAGGTCTTGTAGCTGCGGGTGGTCTAGCTGCTGCTTTATCTACAGCAGCAGGTTTATTATTGGTAATTTCATCTTCAATTTCTCATGATTTAATAAAGAACATTGTTAATCCAAAAATCACTGATAAAGGAGAGTTATGGGCTGCCAGAATTTCAGCTACTTTTGCTGTTGTTATTGCAGGTTATTTTGGAATTAATCCCCCTGATTTTGTTGCAGCTGTTGTCGCATTAGCTTTTGGACTTGCAGCCGCATCCTTTTTCCCAGCAATCATACTTGGAATTTTTTATAAGAAGATGAATAAAGAAGGTGCAGTCACAGGTATGATAGTGGGAATACTTCTTATGCTATTTTATATCTTAAAATTCAAATTTGGAGTATTTGATGGAGGTAAAGCTGCTGTTCCAGGATTAGCAGATCAATGGTGGTTTGGTATTTCTCCTGAAGGATTTGGAGCCATTGCAATGATTTTTAATTTCCTTTCAGCATTAATAGTAAATCGATTTACTTCACCACCCCCCAAAGAAGTTCAACAAATTGTAGAGAATATTCGAATTCCATCTGGAGCATCTCCAGCAAATATTCACTAGCTTTATTATAAATAATTATTTGATGTCCAACTATTCAATAAAAAGTCCTGAAGATTACAAAAGAGTTTATGATGAATCTGTTAATCATCCAGAAAAGTTTTGGGAAGGTTTAGCTAAAAATAATTTCAAATGGCAAAAGTATTGGGATTCAGTATTGAATTGGGATTTTCAAAAACCCGAAATAAGCTGGTTTGAAGGAGCAAAGTTAAATATCACAGAAAACTGTTTAGATCGCCATTTATTAGACAAGTCTGATAAAACAGCCATCATATTCGAACCAAATAACCCAAATGAGCCTTCGGAAAATATTTCATATCTATCGCTCTTTCATAGAGTAAATAAGATGGCAAATGTTTTAAAAGCTCAAGGGGTTAAAAAAGGCGATAGAGTATGTGTCTATTTACCAATGATTCCCGAATTAGCAATAAGTGTATTAGCATGTGCTAAAGTTGGAGCAATTCATTCTGTTGTTTTCGCTGGCTTTTCTTCTAATGCACTCTCAACAAGAATAAATGATTGTGATTGTAAAATTGTCTTGACCTCTGATGGTTCTTTTAGGGGCAATAAAGTCTTAGATTTAAAAAAGATTGTTGATAAAGCTCTCGAGGATTGCCCTCAAGTTTCCTCTGTATTAGTTGTTGAAAGAACTAAAACAAAAATTCATCTAATAAAGGGAAGAGACTTTCTAATTCAACCTTTACTTGATAAAGCAAGTAGTGAATGTTCAATTGAGGTTATGGATTCTGAAGATCCTCTTTTCATTCTTTATACGTCTGGTTCTACAGGAAAACCAAAAGGAATGGTTCATTCCTCAGCTGGCTATATGATTGGAGCTGCATACTCATTTAAAAACATCTTTCAATATGAAAATAATGACGTCTATTGGTGTACAGCAGATATTGGTTGGATTACAGGTCATTCATATATAGTATACGGACCTCTTCTAAACGGAGCAACAACACTTATGTTTGAAGGTGTTCCATCCTACCCTGATTACGGTCGTTTCTGGGGAATTGTTCAAAAGCACAAGGTCAATCAATTTTATACTGCTCCCACAGCAATTAGAGCATTAGCTAAAGAGTCTATTAATTATGTAAAAAAATATGACTTAACTTCTTTGAAGGTTCTAGGTACCGTTGGAGAACCAATAAATGAAGAAGCATGGAATTGGTATAATACTTACATAGGCAAAAATAAATGTCCAATTGTTGATACATGGTGGCAAACCGAAACGGGTTCAATAATGATATCGTCGATTCCAAATGTTATAGAATCTAAACCCACTTATGCCACTTTACCCTATATAGGTATTCAGCCTGCTTTGATGGATGAAAATGGAAAAGAAATTCATGATAATGAAACTGAGGGTCGACTATGTATAAAATACCCCTGGCCATCAATGGCAAGAACAATATGGGGTGATCATAAAAGGTATAAAGAAACTTATTTTTCTTCTTTTGACAATAAGTACTTTACAGGAGATGGATCGTATCGAGATAAAAATGGTCTATATAGAATTACAGGAAGAGTTGATGATGTGATTATAGTTTCTGGTCATAATTTGGGTACTGCTCCCATTGAGGATGCCATAAATGAACATAACTTAGTTGCAGAATCTGCCATTATAGGTGTACCTCATGACATTAAAGGGAATTCATTATTTGGATACATTACCTTAAAGGAATATTCAAATAAAATAAATGATGATAATTTAAAAACAGAAATCAATCAACTCATTTCAAAACAAATTGGCCCTATAGCTAAACTCGATCGTATTGAATTTGTGTCTGGTCTTCCTAAAACTAGATCAGGAAAAATTATGAGAAGAATTTTAAGAAAAATAGCTCATAATGAGGTAGAAAATATAGGAGATACTTCAACTCTTTTGAATCCTGAAATTGTAGACGAAATCATTTCTAAAGTTTCAAATTAATATTTTGAAAATATATGAATATTATCAAAACTTTTTAAAAAAAATTCGTTTAATAAGAAATGAAGTAAAACAAGTAAAAACTGGAAAATTTATTGCATATTTAGTTGCTCTTTTTCTTTTACCCGGAGGGTCTATATTATGTATAGTTGCTTTGTATCTTAGATTTATAAAAAATGACTTATAAAAAATATTTAATTTGTTTGACTTTTTTTTCTAGTTTTTTGTCAGCCCAGATAACATTAGAAACAGTTAAATTACCAAAAAAAATAGATGAAACTTCTGGTCTTGAATTTTTTAAAGGCCATTTTGTAACTCACAATGATTCTGGAGGAAAATCTAAACTATATTCTTTTACAAGCGAGGGAGATTTTTTGAAATCTCATAAAATTAAGGGTGCAACTAATATAGATTGGGAGGAATTAACTGCAGATAATAATTACATTTATATATGCGACACAGGCAATAATTATGGTACAAGAAAGGATTTAAAAATCTATAAAATAGATAAAGATTTTATTTTAAAAGATTCAATTTTGATAAGTTATGAAAATCAAAAAAGCTTTAAGAGAAAAAGAAAAAACAGATATGATGCTGAAGCGGTAGCTTCAGTTGATAGCGTATTACTTCTTTTTTCAAAGGACAGAAAAAAACTTTCAACACAAGTTTATTCTATTCCAAAAGAAGCTAAAAGTTATATTTTAAAGCCTATTGCTGAATTTCAAGTTGAAGCCCTTGTTACTGCTGCAGATTATGATCCAATTTCAAAAACACTAGCCCTAACTTCATATACGTTTGAAGGAGATCAATATTTATATAGATTTCTAAATTTTAATATTAATGATATTAACAACTCTAAATTTGAAAAATATCTTATCCCTGTTAAGCCCGCTCAAATTGAAGCAATTAAGATTGAAGATTCCTCTTCTTTTTGGATAACTTCAGAAGATGAAGGAGATGGTGTTCCCCGACTTTTTAAGACCTGTATTGACTTTTAATTAATACCTTTTTTTATCTTGTAAAAAAAAAACTTGAATCGATCGCTATTTATAAAGCAACTAGGATTATTATCAGCAGGAGCATCAATACCTACTTCAAGTCTATTGGCAAATTATTCGTACTATAAAGAATTATTACCTGAGGTTGGAATACAGTTATTTTCTATTCCACTTTTATTGAATCAAAATTTTGAAAAATCAATTTCTATGATTTCTAATATTGGGTATGCTTATGTTGAATTTTTTGGTCCTTATTATTTTAGTTCTCAAAGGGCTAAAGACAATATAAAAGACTATCCTTTCCCCCCTACAGATAAACCAATCAGTGGTTTCTATGGGAAAAATGGATCAGAAATAAAAAAAGTATTGAGAGATTATAATTTGAAAAGTCCATCATTGCATACAGACTTGGAAACCCTAGAAAAACATATGGGTGAATTAGCTGAAGGAGCATTAGATTGTGGAGCAGAATATGTAGTGCTACCCGCGATCCCTCCTGATCAGAGAATAAGTGTTGATGATTACAAAAGAATTGCAGATAGATTTAATAAAATCGGTCTTTCAGCAAAAAAAGAAGGTATATCATTTGCCTACCATAATCATGGCTATGGCTTTTCAGAAAAAGATGGAATTATTCCCACTGAATATGTTTTTGAAAACACTGATTCAGAATTGGTTTTTCTTCAAATGGATATTTTTTGGACTTTAGCTGCAAGGCAAGATCCAATTAGATTACTAAATAAGTATCCAAACAGGTATAAGCTAATGCATTTGAAAGACATGAAGGAAAATATTTTTTTTGATGGGGATGGTGAATCCTTCAAAGAGTGGATTAAACTTTTTCCAAATATGACAAGTTGTGGAAAAGGAATAGCTAATATTAAAGGTATAATAAATAAGGCTAAGGAAATAGGAGTAAAGCATTTTTATGTAGAACAAGACATGGCTCAAAACCCTGAAATAGTTCTCAAAGAGAGTTTTGATTTTATAACAAGTTAATATGAAAGAAATTAAATCAATTTATGATTCCCAAAAACAGTTCTTTAAGTCCAAAGAAACACTTTCGATTAAATACAGAAAGCAATCATTAAAAAAATTATTTTCCACTATTAATAAATATGAAAATGATATATATGATGCTTTAATGATTGATTTGGGAAAATCTAATTATGAAACTTACTTGAGTGAAATACTATTTGTTAAAAAAGAGATCAAGACCATGATCAAAAATTTAAATTATTGGGCAAAACCAAAAAGAATTTCAGGTTCAATATATAATTTCCCATCAAAGGATTATGTTATTCCTGATCCTTATGGATGTGTTTTAAATATAAGTCCATGGAATTATCCTTTTAATTTAGCTTTAGTCCCAACAATAGGAGCAGTTGCTGCAGGTAATACAGTTGTTATAAAACCTTCTGAACACTCTCCTGAAATTAATAAAATTTTAGTGACCATTATAAAAGAATCTTTTGATCCTGGTCATGTTACAACAGTAATTGGTGATTCAAAAGAAGCTAAAGAACTTCTTAAGCTTAGGTGGGATTTTATTGCTTTTACTGGTAGCACTAATGTTGGAAAAATTGTTGCAAAAGCTGCAGCAGAATTTTTAACACCTACAATGCTTGAATTAGGTGGGAAGAATCCGTGCATTGTTGAAGAATCATCAAATATTAAATTAACAGCTAAAAGAATTGTATGGGGTAAGTTTGTTAATTGCGGTCAAACATGTATTGCTCCAGATTATATTATGGTTCAAAATAAAATAAAAGATAAATTAATTGAAGCTTTAAAATCTTCAATTCAAGATGCTTATGGACCAAATCCAATGGAATCTAAAAGTTATGGAAGACTTGTTAATAAAAGTAATTTTGATAGGATTAAAAAAATGATAAAGGGAGGAAAAATTATTTATGGAGGAGATTCAGATGCCTTTACAAAGTTTATTTCGCCAACACTTTTATTAGATCAAAATCTAGAAAGTGGAGCTATGAAGGAAGAAATTTTTGGACCAGTTCTACCAATAATTACATATGACAGTATTGATGAGGCTTACAATATTATTGATCGTTTTGAAAAGCCTTTGGGAGCATATATATTTTCAAAAAATAAAAAAAGTATTGAAAAATTTAAAAATGAGATTTCAGCTGGTGCTATAGTTGTTAATGACAGTATCATTCAATTTATAAACTCAAACATGCCCTTTGGTGGAATTGGAGAGAGTGGTATGGGATCATATCATGGGCAGCACAGTTTTGACACATTTACTCACTTTAAACCTTTCATCAAAAGAAGCTTTTTACCTGATCCTTTTTTAAGGTATGCACCGTATCCCAAAGATTGGAAATGGATTAAAAAAATATTAAAATATATATAAATTAATAGATTTATCTTTTAGGAATTTTACAACTACTTACTCCAAATATTCTGTAGACATAGCAGTTTCCCGATAAAGCATTAAATAAAAGAGCTAGACCAAGAAAACCAGCAAACATTGTCCATTTGGTTTCTCCAAAAATAATTGGAGTTGGGATTAATAATAATGAAATTATTAAACGCACCAACCTGTCTTTATTATTTTGATTCTTAATTAATAATTTCATGTGACAAACATGATTAGTTGTTAATGAACTTAATTCCACTATCTGAAATTAATGAGTTTATAGAATTAATATATTCTTTTGATACCATATCTAAATTATTTAACTCGATATTTAATTCTTTCTTGATTTCTTCAAAAAATTCTATTGATTGGTCTGTTGGTGGATAGTCACCTCTTTGAGAATCAGCCATTAAAAAAGCTAATCGATTATTAATTCTTATTCCAAAATTCAAGGGATCTTGCCTACTTTGATTTTTTGTCATATGAATTTTATTTTCTATCACATTTAGTTTTTCTAAAAACTCATTTATCAATGAGTTAATTTGTTTGTTTTCATGACTTTTATTTATTAAATAATTTAAATCAGTTCTAATATTTCTTATATCAATAATTGCTTGATTAGCTTTTGACACTTCATTTCTAACATTAATTAGAAAATTAAATTGATTTGTAAAGTCTTCTTTAGAATTCGTTAATCTAGGATCTTTTATTACTTCAAATTCTTCTTCACTTATTTCTTCATTATAAGTTAATCTAACTTTATATTTTCCAGGAATTGCTTTTGGGCCAACATTTGGAGAAGAATAAAAAACCATTCCCTCAAAAGTTTTATAGCCAGGATATCGCATATCCCAAACTAACCTATTTCCACCACTTATTGGATCTAGTGATTTAATATTATTTCCAGCTAAAGCATAATCAATATCATTTGAGTTACTTGAAACTGGTTTTACAGAAGAGGAAAGTAGCTTTTTCTTATTATTTGTAAAAGATCTTATTAGACCATCCTCTTGATCAAAAATCTCAATCTTAATGAAATCTTCATTATTTACATTTTTAATAAAATAATTAATAATTACTCCATTAGGATGATTTTCACCATTCAATAAACTACCTGAGCCGTTCCACCCTGATTGCATTCTATAAGAAATGTCAGGTTTATAAAGATGAGATTTTTTTGACAATAGATTATTTGAAAGTTGATGAAGAGGAGTTAAATCATCAATAATCCAGAATGATCTCCCATGGGTTGCAACTATTAAATCGTTTTCTTTAACATGTAAATCTCTAATTGCTGTAATAGGTAAGTTTAATTGAAATGGTTTCCAGCTATTTCCATCATCAAAAGAAATAAACATTCCCCATTCTGTTCCAGAATATAATAACCCTGGTCTTGTTTTATCAGCTCGAACAACTCTGGTATAGAAGTTTTTATTTATGCCCTCTGTGATTAGTGTCCAACTCTCTCCGTAATCATTTGTTTTATATAAATAAGGAGTATAATCACCAAATTTATAAGATGTAGCAGCAATATAAGCTTTCCCTTTATCAAAAGAACTAATATCTATACTGTTTATCATATTAAGCTTTGGTGAAATTGATTCAGGAGGAGTAACATTCTTCCATGTATTTCCTCCGTCTTTAGTAACATGAATCAACCCATCATCACTACCTACCCAGATTACATTTTTTTCAATTTCTGATTCGGCAATTGCAAAAATATTAGCATAGAACTCTGCACCGGTATTGTCCTGAGTAATTAAACCACCTGATGACTTTATAGTTTCTGGCAAATTCCTAGTTAAATCTCCGGAAATTGTATTCCATGTTTGACCTTCATTTGTTGTTACATGAAGATAGTTAGATCCAGCATATAATTTTTTTGGGTTGTTGGGGCTGAACATTACTGGAAAGTTCCAATTGAATCTGTATTTCATTACTTCAGCTCCTGATCCCGCAGGATTATCAGGCCATATATTTACTGATCTGATTTGATTAACAGAGTGATCCTTCCTCATCATATAACCTTTATAAGTTCCACCATAAACGATATCATTATTTAAAGGATCAGGTGCAAGATGGGCACTCTCTCCACCAGCTGTTGACTCCCAGTCATCTTCTGTAATTGATCTTCCAGAAGACCTATGCTTAATTCTTACAGTACTATTATCTTGTTGAGCTCCATAAATTCTATAAGGAAACGAATTATCAGTAGTCACTCTGTAAAATTGGGAAGTAGGCTGATTATGATAAGTAGTCCAATTCTCTCCCCCATCATTCGAAACTTGAGCTCCACCATCATCAGCTATTATCATTCTCATATTATTATTTGGATCTATCCATAAATCATGATGGTCTCCATGAGGTGCATTTTTTAATTCAAATGTTTCACCGCCATCTTTAGAAACACCATAACTTACATTCATTACGTAAATCTTATCTTCATTTTGAGTATCTGCATAGATTCTGGTATAATACCAAGCTCTTTGTCTAAGCGCTCTATTAGAATTTACTTTTAACCAATTATCTCCTCCGTCATCAGACCTATACAGCCCTCCATTTTCTGATTCAATCATAGCCCATATCCTTTTGGAGTTTAATGGAGAGATCGTTAAACCTATCATTCCCCAGGGAAAATTGGGTAACCCTTTAAAAGTTGATATATCTTCCCAATTAATTCCACCATCAAAACTTCTAAAAATTTTACTATCGGGACCCCCACTATCCATTCTATATCCATTCCTTTTCATTTGCCATGATGAGGCATATAAAATTCTAGAATTATTAGGATCAATAACAAGATCTCCAATACCTGCTTTATCAGACACATATAGAATTTTTTTCCATGTTTTTCCTCCATTGATTGATTTGTATAATCCTCTTTCTTTATTAGGCTTCCATAAATTTCCTATGGCTGCTACATAAACAATTTCTGGGTTAGTGGGATGAATTCTGATTCTTGAGATATGCTCAGACATTGGAAGACCAATATATTCCCATGTTTCCCCAGCATCTGTACTTTTCCAGACTCCTTTTCCTGACGAGACATTACCTCGTAGAGTCTGTTCTCCTTCACCAACATAAATAATATTAGGATCTGATTCAGAAACAGCAACAGCTCCTATTGAACCACCAAAATACCCATCACTTATACATTTCCAAGTATTTCCAGAGTCGATTGATTTCCAGACACCTCCCCCAGCAGTTCCCATGTAATAAGTATTACTATCAGTTAAGATACCTGTTGCAGTACCTGCTCTACCCCCTCTAAAGGGACCTATTAACCTGTAGTTAATTGAATTATACAAACTCTCATCATAGGTGAGTTCTTGTTTTTTTGTTTTTCTTTTTTGTGAGTAGAAGTTATTATTTATTCCAAATAATAAAATTAAAAGACAAATTAAGGTTGATTTATTCATTGTAATTAGGGTTTTTAAATTTATTTGAGTTCGATATTATTATAAAATATATAAATGCTGTAGCAAGAAATATTGCATATGCAATAGCAGTAATTTTAATATTAAAAAAATATCGTGTTACAAAAAAAACCACCGTAGAGTATAAAGTGAGATAAATAAAAAAGTTTTTAAAAAAAATTAAATATTTATCTATGTTAAAGGCATCTTTCATTTCTTTTGACATGTTATTGTAACCGGCAAGTAATAGCTCAGCGTTGTTTTTATTAATACCATAGGCAAGTATTAAAAAAATTAAATTACAAACTATCAATCCTATAAAATCATTCATTGCTAAGAGTATTATTTTTATGCTTTTAATCTAAAATACAAAAAGATAAATTTATAATAAAATAGAATTTTTGATTTAAATTTTTACTTAATTAAAGAGATTGTTTTCCATCAGCAATTTGTATATTAAATATGAATTAAAAAACATATTGTAATTCTATGAAACTCCCAATATATCAGGTAGATGCTTTTACAAATAAGGTTTTTGGTGGTAATCCAGCATGTGTAGTACCATTAAATAAATGGATTGATGATGAAGTTCTAATAAAAATTGCTGCAGAAAATGCTGTTCCTGAAACAGCTTTCTTTGTTAAATCAAAGAATTTTTTTCATTTGAGATGGTTTACCCCTGAAATAGAAATGGATTTATGTGGTCATGCAACTTTAGCAACCGCATTTATAATTAGATTTTTTTTTGACTACCATAAAGATGAAGTAATTTTTAAAACATTAAGCGGGGAACTAAAAGTAACATTTAATGATAAACTTTTAACACTAGATTTTCCGAGTAGACCTCCAGTAAAATCAGATCTGCCAGATATAATAAAAAATGCTATTAATATCAAGCCTATTAAAACTCTCAAGTCAAGAGATTATGTTTTAGTTTATAAAAATGAGAATGATATTAAAAATATAACTGTTGATGCACAAATACTTAATCAGATTGATCTAAAAACTGGAGGAATAATTGTTACAGCAATTGGAGAATCAGTAGATTTTGTTTCAAGATTTTTTACGCCACGATCTAGTATTTTAGAAGATCCAGTTACAGGATCTGCCCACTGTTCTTTAATACCTTATTGGAGTAAAATTTTAAAAAAAAATAAAATGAAAGCTTTTCAGTTATCTGAAAGAAAAGGTGAGCTATTTTGTACTAATAAAGTGGATCGAGTTTTGATATCAGGAAATGCAAAAATATACTCTACAGGAAGTATATGGATATAATTTATATCTTTAATAATTCCAAAATAAACCTCTCAAAAATGAAATACTTACTGGCTTTTTTTCTTTTAACTTCCTCATATTTATCGGCTCAAAAATATTTTACTGAAAAGTATCAGCCTTTTAATTCTCAAATTGAATCTCCAGAATCCTTCCTAGGATATCCCATAGGTTCTGAACACACAAGACACGATAATATCATAAGTTATTTTAAAGATCTTGCAAAGAATTCTGATCGTGCTATTTTAAGATTTTATGGAAAAACTCATGAAGGAAGAAAACTTGCTATGCTAGTAATAAGCTCTCCTGAAAACCTTAAAAATATTAATGAAATCCAAGAAAAGCATCTAAAGTTTGTTAATCCAAATATTGATCTTGAGGCCAATGAAAATGATGTATTGATTATAAACTTGGGCTATAACGTTCATGGTAATGAACCATCATCATCTGAAGCTGCTATGCTTTCAGCTTATACACTAACTGCTTCTAATAATAGTGAAGTATTGAGTTTTTTAGATAATAGTATAATTTTTATTGATCCAACAATAAATCCAGATGGAAGAGATCGACATACTCAATGGGTAAATAGTTTTAAAGGAAGTCCTTTAGTTAAGGATCCATTTGATATAGAACATAATGAAAATTGGCCTCGGGGAAGAACTAATCATTATTGGTTCGATTTAAATAGGGATTGGCTTTTGGGTATCAATCCTGAAAGTCAAGGAAAACTCAACTGGTACCATCAGTGGTATCCTAATGTAGTCACAGATTTTCATGAGATGGGGAGTCAAAGCTCTTACTTTTTTGAGCCTATGAAGGCAAATGGGTCCTTGAACCCTATTATGCCAAAAGAAAATTATATAGATTTAAATAATTTATTTGGAGAATATTTTTCAAAATCTTTAGATAGTATAGGCTCTCTTTATTTTACTAAAGAGGCTTTTGACGGCACCTACCCTGGCTATGGCTCCTCATACCCAGATTTACAAGGAGGACTTGGTATTCTTTTTGAGCAAGCTAGTTCTAGAGGTCATGTCCAAAAGACAAATTTTAATGAAATAACTTTTCCTTTTACAATAAGAAATCAATATGTCTCAAGTATGACGACTTTAAAAGCTTCAATTGAAAATAAAATTCGTCTTATAAATTACCAAAAATCTACTTTTAAAACTGCAATATCCAATGCTGAAAAAGATAAAATTAAGGGTTATGATTTTGAATCTTTTGATCAAAACTTAGCCAAAGCTTTTATTGACAAATTACTTATACATAAGGTTAAGGTTTTTGAAAAAAAACCTGGTAGTTATTTTGTGCCTACAAAACAGCCTCAATATAGAATGGTCCAAAGTTTTTTTGAGACATATGAAAAATATAGAGATAGTGTTTATTATGATGCATCAGCTTGGTCAGTTGCAAATTTTTATAATATAAAATACAAACCAACTTATAAAGGATACTCAGATAAAGAAATAAATAGTATTGATAAGTTTGTGAAATGGTCTCCTGCTAAAAAATCAGAATATGCTTATATAGTAGAATCTCATGATTATAATATTCCTGCTCTAATTTATGGATTACAAAAACAAGAGATTGTTGTGTCATCATCATTTAAGCCTTTCAAAATCAGAACAAATGAAGGCATCAAAAGTTTTTCATATGGTTCACTAGTTATTCCAGTAAAAAATCAAAAAGTTAGTAGTGATATAATTCATCGCGCAATCATTGATTTACAGAGTGAACTTGAAATAACCGTTCATTCAGTAAAAACCGGTCTAAGTATAAAAGGAATTGATCTTGGTTCAAGAAATATAAAACCTCTCACGACTCCAAAGGCAGCAATGCTAGTTGGTAATGGCGTTAGATCATATGAAGCTGGTGAGGTATGGCACCTTCTAGATACACGTGTTAAAATGCCTATTACTAAAATTTCATTAGACTATTTTGATAGAGTCCCAATAGAGAAGTATAATGTTTTAGTTATGGTTTCGGGAAACTATAAATTTGATTCTAATTCAAAAGAAAAAATTAAAAATTGGATATCAAAAGGAAATACTCTCATAACAATTGGATCTGCAAATAACTGGATAATAAAAAATAAAATCGTTGATGAAAAATTAATTGAATACAAGAAAGATACTTTGAATCTTACAACACAAAGATCCGCATATGTTGATGCATATGAAAATATTGGAAGAGAAAAATTAGGCGGAGTTTTTCTTGAGGTAAATATTGATATAACTCATCCAATAGCTTTTGGATATAAAAATGAAAAACAAGTTGTTTATAAAAATAATTTAGTTTGGTTATCTCCTTCTCAAAACAATTATTCTAATGTTGCTGTGTATTCAAAAGCTCCTCATGTAGATGGATATATATCTAAGAATATTCGTAAAAAATATCTACCTAAAAGCGTTTCATTAATTATTAGTAGTGTTGGTAAAGGAAGAGTTGTAATGTTTGCTGACAATCCAAACTTTAGAGGCACAGCTTATGGAACAAATAGATTATTTTTAAATTCAATATTTTTGTCTGATAAAATTCAAGTTCCTAGTTCAAATCAAAGTGAAGCATTAAAGGATTAAATTCATGAAAAAACTTTTATTATTAATATTATTATTTGCAATTCATAATAATATTTTATCTCAAAGGAAGCATCAGGAAATTTCTAAAAAAGAAGGAATTAAAAGTTTAAGTATGTTGATAGAGTTTCTTTCAATACCCAATGATGCCCTAAATAAAGAAGACATTTCAAAAAATATAGTGTGGAGTACAAATAAATTGAATGATTTTGGGTTTAAAACAAAACTTTTAACAACCTCTTCTCTTCCATTGGTTGTCGCTTCAAAAACAATTGACAATAATCTTCCAACAATTGCTTTTTATATGCATCTAGATGGCCAATCTGTTGATATATCAAAGTGGGATCAAAAAAGCCCATGGATTCCAGTTATCAAGGAATTCAAGGAAAATAAATGGGTGGAATTAGATTGGAATTCGGTAGATTTTAAAGAAAGTGATAATTTAAGAATTTATGCAAGGTCTAGTTCAGATGATAAAGGACCTTTTATAATGCTATTAACTGCTCTAAATGTATTGGATTCATACAACAAAGAACCTGCGTTCAACATAAAACTTATTCTTGATTATGAAGAAGAAAAAAGTTCACCTGGGCTTCCAGAAGCAGTTTTGAATTATCAGAGTGATCTTATGGCTGACATGCTATTAATTTTGGATGGTCCAATGCATTATACGGGCAAGCCTACATTAGTTTTTGGAAATAGAGGAATATCATCAATAACATTAAAAACTTTTGGACCTAAAACTCCCCAACACAGTGGTCATTATGGAAATTATATACCAAATCCAGCCCTAAGACTTAGTCAAATTCTTTCATCAATGAAAAGTGAAGATGGAAAAGTAATTATTCCTAATTTTTATGAAGACATTACTATAAGTGAAGAAACCAAGAGAATATTAAATGAAGTACCATCCGCTGAAAGCGCAATTAAAAATAGAACCAAGATTAAATCAACTGACAAGGTAGGATCTAATTATCAAGAGTCTCTTCAGTATCCATCTTTGAATATTAGAGGGTTGCAAAGTGGATGGGTTGGAGACGAAGTAAGAACAATTATTCCATCTACAGCTATTGCAGAAATCGATGTAAGACTTGTTTTGGAAAGTAATCCACAAAAGCTAATGAAATCCATACAAAATCATATAATATCATTAGGGTATACGATCTTAGAATCAAATCCAACTGATCAGGAAAGGTTGAAATATGAAAAAATAATTCAAATGAACTATAGAGTTTCATACCCAGCATTTAGAACTCCTGTTAATTCACCTGAGGGAAAATGGCTTAAAAATGTGCTTCAACAATATTATAGTACAAGTCCAGTTCTTATTAGAACTAGTGGAGGTTCTGTCCCTATATCACCATTTGTAAACAATCTAGGAATACCATCAATAGGGATACCCACAGTGAACCTTGATAATAATCAACATAGCCCAAATGAAAATTTGAGACTAGGAAACTATTTTCAAGGAATTGAAACTTTTGTAAGTATTTTACTTGAAAATTATAAATAGAATATATGAGACTTTTAAATCTAATATTAGTAAATCTTGTTACTGTTATTTCTGTATTTGGACAAGAAATTTCTTTATTTAATGGAAACGACCTTGAAGGTTGGATTATTCATGGAACTGAAAAATGGTATGTTGAAGAAGGCAATCTTATTTGCGAAAGCGGACCTGATAAAAAATATGGATATTTATCAACTAAAGAATACTATAAGGACTTTGAGCTTAAATTAGACTTTAAACAAGAAGCTAATGGTAACAGTGGTGTTTTTATAAGATCAACAGTTGAGGGAACAATTGTTTCAGGATGGCAAATCGAAGTTGCACCACCTGGAAATGATTCAGGCGGAATATATGAATCTTATGGAAGAGGCTGGTTAATAAAACCAGATAAAGAAAAAGATAAAGCCTTAAAAATGGGAGAGTGGAATAGTATGAGAATCAGGGTTAAGGGAGAACAAGTAATTAGTTGGATAAATGGTATTGAAATGGTTAATTTTAAGGATGAAAAAATTGGTAAGGGAGAAGGAAAAATTGCATTGCAGATTCATGATGGTGGAGGAATTAAGGTTAAATGGAAAAATATTTTTTTAACCAAGATTTAATTAAAAATATACAAGATGAGATTCATATTACTGATGATTTTGTCTCCATTTTTTATGATAAATGGACAATCAATTGAATTTTCAACAAATAACAGACTAGTTCTTGGGAATTATAAAGAAAGAACTGCATCGCTTGATATAGGAGATATTGACGGCGATGGAGATAAAGATGTTATAGTAGCAAATGGTAGGCATTGGCCCGGTCAAAATCGAATATTTTATAACAATGGAGATGGCATATTTACAATTTCAAGATCGTTAGGAGTTGATAGCGGGACAAGCTATTCAACCGAGTTAGCAGATTTTGATGATGATGGTGATTTAGATATTGCTGTTGGAAATGATAGGGCACCAAATAATATATTTATTAATGATGGAAAAGGAAATTTTTCAAAAGGCCGTAGTTTTGGAAATAAAAACTCTACTACAAGGAATATAATTGTTTCTGATATTAATAAGGATGGACATCCAGATATATTGATAACTAATCGAAGAAGGGAAAACGAAATTTGTATTAATGATGGAAGAGGGTTTTTTTATAAAACAATTTCTTTTGGGGCTAAGAATGACTCTACTATCGATGTTGAAGTTGTCGATATTGATTTTGATAGTGATATGGACTTAGTTCTTGCAAATAGAGATGGGCAGCAAAACTATATATATATAAATGACGGAGAATTGAATTTTAATAAAAAAGTACCTTTTGGTTCTGGAACTGATATAACAAGATCTGTCTCTGTTTCAGACATTAACAAAGATGGTTTTTTAGACATTATTTGTGCAAATATTGGTGAGCCAAATTTTATTTATTTCGGAGATTCTATTCCTAGCTTTAAAAAAAAGGTAATGTTTGATAAAAGTCTTGATAAGTCATATTCAATTGATTCTGCTGATTTAGACTTTGATGGTGATATTGATATAGTTGTGGGTAATTCAAATTCAACTAACTCAGTTTTTTATAATGAAGAAAATGGAAATATTTGGACTAAGATTAAGCTAAGTCAGGAAAACTTTAATACATACGATATTAAAATAATGGATATAAATAATGATGGTAGGCCTGATATAATTGAAAGTAATTCTGACGAAAAAAATATTTTTTATTATAACAAACCAATTTCAAATAAATGATAAAAAAAGTAATATTAAGCCAAGTTTTTTTGACTTTCATTTTTTCTTTATTCACAAAACAAGCCTCAGCTCAAAATAATGATAATGCTTTAACTTTTAAGTATTTTGGTTGTGCAGGATGGGAAATTTCTGAGAATAATACAACAATTTTAATTGATCCATACCTGACTAGATTAAAACTTGGGGAAACCTCAATTAAAATAAGTGCAAATTCAAGTTCAGAGCCTTCAACTAGTTCAATTGATGATCGAAAGACATACAAAAGAACTGATATTTTTGAATCAGATACAGTGGTGATAAACAAAAACATAAATAAGGCTGATTTTATTTTGGTACATCATTCTCATTATGATCATTTAGCCGATGTCCCATATATAGCAAAAATGACGGGAGCAAAAGTTATAGGAACAGAAACTACAATTTCAATTTTGAAAGCTTATGGTATTGAAGATGATAAATTATATACAGTAAGAGGAGGTGAAGATTATCAGTTTGATAATTTTTCAGTAAGGATAATCCCTGGGATACATTCAGCATTAGGTGACAAACATTATTTCAGTTCTGAGGTTTATAAAGAAGGAGATATTAAAGCTCCACTTCAAATTAATCAATTTATAGAAGGAAGATCACTGATGTTCTTAATAAGATTTAAATCTAATGAAGTCTTAACAATGGGTTCAATGAATTTTATTGAAAGAGAATTAGAAGGCTTAAAACCAGATATTCTTTTGGCAGGGGTTAATATGTCTAGATTCAATATGTATAAATATGATGAAAGATTATTAAGTGTAACCAATTTCCCTAGAATCATAATTCCAACTCATTGGGATAATTTTAGATTACCATATGGCTTTGATCAATCAAATGGGATTGACCAAAAAATTAAACCTTTTATAGAAAAGGTTAAAGATGTTTCACCCAATTCAAGAGTTATAATACCAATACATTTAAAGGCTTTTGGAGTAAATTAAAATAATCATTAATTAGATGGGATAATTAAAGATGGAATATCCATTGACTTATACAATTCATTAAATTTTTTCACATCAGAATTAATAATTTGATTTAAGTTTTCTTCTAATTTATTCCAGATATTATTTAGATCCTCAAGCCTTTTATATGCTCCCTTAGTCACTTCTGGATCAGCACCATCAACATAGCTTTTTAAATGCATAAATTGAGCATTTAATTGATTATTGAAATTTATAACATCTTGAAATGTTTTTTGATTGGGCTGTATTAATTTTCGTTCCCATATATCTAGTTTTTTAGAAATCTCGTCACCTAAATTTTTTAAGACATTATAATTATCATTTGAATCAAGACTTTTTGAGTATTGATCAAGTTGATTTTGAACTTTTCTCATCTTATTTACTGAATTATGAATTGAATTAATTGATTTTTCAATTGAAATTAAAACTCTTTCTTGATCATAATAATTTTCTTCTTCTGCATTTATATTTGGATCTGCTAAAACTAGTATTTCAGTTTCATCAATCATATTGTTATAAGTAATTCTCGCAGAGTATTTTCCTGGAGGAACAACACCTCCTTTATAGTCACCATATACAAAAATATTTTCCACAGCAGGTAAGTTTTCTCTTCTCAGGTCCCAATTAAATCGATTAAACCCTTTTTTGGTCTTAAGAACAGGTTGATTTGGAGGACCACCAGGCCAAGATTTAAATTTTTTATTTTTTTCACTTGTATAAGATCTAATTACTTTTTCACCCTTTAGTATATCTAGTTTAAGATCAGATGAATCAATAATTTGTGGGAGATAATAATCAAGTATTACTCCTTTAAGAGGATTTTCTCCAATAGTCGAAATGGCCAAAGAAGCAGAATCCTGTGACCTTCTGGAATTACCTCCAAGAATTCTATAGCTTGGTTTTGGCTTTAGAATTTTTAGCTTTTCTATATCAATTTTTTGTTGAAAAGTCGCCAAATCATCAAGTATCCAAAAAGATCTTCCAGCAGTAGCTGCAATTAAATCGTTGTCTTGAATATAAAGATCATTAATAGGAACTACTGGAAGATTTAATTGTACCTGAAACCATTTTTCCCCATCATTTTTTGAAATGTATAACCCATTCTCTGTTCCAGCATACAACAAACCTCTAATTTTTTTATCTGAACGAACAACTCTTGTAAAGTTTGGATCAGATGAGATACCGTTTGTAATTTTTTGCCACGAAACTCCATAATCAGATGTTTTATAAATATAAGATTCGAAATCCATAAATTTATACCTCATCATTACTATGTATGCTTTTCCAGGATCATGTGAAGATAGTTCTATACTATTAATTATCCCTTCAGGAAGATTTTTCGGTGTAATGTTTTCCCACGTTTTCCCTTCGTTTTTTGTTAAGTAAATTAAACCATCGTCACTTCCAGACCATATTTCTTTTTCATTATGAGGTGAGATAGAAAGACTGGAAATGGTATTATAATTTTCCCCTCCTGCAGCTTCATTTGTAAAAGGAACTCCTCCCGCAACTTGTTTAGATTTATCATTTCTTGTAAGATCAGGACTAATTACTTCCCAGCTTTTTCCAGAATCAGTTGTTTTGAAAACTACATTTCCTGCATGATAAAAAATATTTTCTTTATTTGGTGAAGATATTATAGGTGCATTCCAGTTATATCTGTATTTAAAGGTATCTGGAGCATTTCCTAGCGATAGTTCAGGATATTCCTTTATGGATTTTGATATAGATGAGGCTCTATCCCATCTTTCAATTATTCCTTGATAACACCCTCCAAAAATTAATTGAGGATTTTTTGATTCAAATGCTAAAAATGCACTTTCACAGCCAGCAACAGAGTACCAATCTTTCCAATCAATTCCTCCATCAATAGTTCTACTTTTAATTCCTATTGCAGAATTATCTTGTTGCCCTCCATATACATGATATGGAACTTGATTATCAGCAATAACTCTGTAAAATTGAGCTGTAGGCTGATTTTGTTGTGTGCTCCAGCTTCTTCCTCCATTTAAAGAAACGTTTGCACCTCCATCATTTGAATTAATCATTATTTGATTATTGTTTGGATTCACCCAAAGATGATGATTGTCCCCATGAGGAGTATTCATATTTTTAAATGTCTTACCCTTATCTATTGATTTGAGTGCTGGAGCATTCATAACGTATACAATGTTTTCATTTAAAGGATCAGCAAAAACCTCCATATAATACCATGATCTTGCAATCGTAATTCTATCCTTATTAACCTGAATCCAATTTCCTCCAGCATTATCAGACCTATAAACCCCTCCTTTTTCACCTTCAGCCTCAATGTTTGCATATACTACATTAGAATTAGCTCTTGAAACAGAAATACCTGATTTACCTATTTTTCTTGGCAATCCCCGAGACATTTTGATCCAGCTTTCACCGCCATTAGTTGACTTATAGAGCCCAGAATTAGGCCCTCCTGAAATCATTTGCCATGATTTTCTTTGGTGATCCCACATTGAGGCATATAAAACCCTCGGATTGTTCATGTCCATGCTTAATGAAGATGCCCCTGTCAAATCGTTAATAAATAAAATATTTTTCCATGATTTTCCTCCATCAATTGTTTTATAAATTCCACGATCTTTAGATTTTCCATACTGGGCTCCTTGAACGGATACATATATAATATTTGGATCTTTTGGATGAATTATTACGTCAGAAATATGACGAGATTTTTTTAGTCCTCTATTTTTCCAAGTTTTACCTGCATCCAAAGAAATATAAATACCGTCCCCCATTGAAGTCATAACACCCCTTGCTGCATGCTCCCCCATTCCAACTACTAAAATATTTGGATCACTTTCTGAAACAGAAATACTCCCTACCGTTCCAGTATTGAGAAACCCATCAGAAATATTTTTCCAATTTGATCCATAATCTTCGGTTTTCCATATTCCACCACCAGTAGTTCCCATATAAAAAATATTCGGATGGTCTGCTACTCCTGTTGAAGCAACACTTCTCCCTCCTCTGAATGGGCCAATATTTCTCCATTTAATATTATTATAACTTAATTCTTTTGATTTTTCATTTTCTTCTATTTTTTTTCTTTTTTGAGAATTAGCACTCGTAAAAACAAATAAAAATCCCATGGTTATTATTAGTAGTTTTTTCATTTTCAATTAGTTATATAGTGTATGTTTAGTATTTTTCTATTTGTTGAGTTAATAAAGAATCTAAATAATTTCTATTCATTAAATTCCCGTTCTTAATTACACTTTCAATTTTTTTAGTATTTGAAATATTATTTAGAGGATTATCTGATAAAATAATTAAGTCAGCAATATATCCCTCTTTGATAAGCCCAAGCTCACCTTCCATATTAAAATATAATGCTGGATTATATGTTGCAGATTCAATTGCTTCAAGAGTTGTTAATCCACCTTTCACAAGCATTTCCAACTCATTGTGGAGACTATATCCAGGTGTTTGCCATCCAATTGGAGTATCAGTGCCCGCCATAAAAGTAATATCCATTTTATTCATTAGTCCTGTCATTGAAAGACCCCAGTCAGCAAATTTTTTTCTCTCAGAATTATCTCTTGAATCAGCCTGACTAATTTGATTATTCCACTCATCTTTAATTTTAATAGGTAAAAATTCAAACGTTCTTTTCCATTCCAAGTTTTTATAAAGTTTATTGGCCCAGCCATAATATAAAATTAAGGTTGGAATCTGCCATGTATCATTTTTAGCTAATGTATTGATAACCTTTTTTAATTGAATACTGTCAATATTTCTTATTGAACTCATTCTTTGAGCATCATGAAGACTAGTTCTTAAGGTACTTCCGAGCACACCATCTTTATTTTTTAAGGCAGTTCTTCTTAACTTTAGCAGTTCTTCGGAGTTTGAAGTAGAAGACATTTCAATATTTCTGAGATGTTCAATACTGTTTAAGCCAACATTTGAAGCTGAAATGACGTCCATACTTAAAGGTATATGACCTGTAACTTTTAATCCATTTTCTTTTGCAATTTTAGTAATCACTCCAAATTGTTCTGGTGTAAGCATTTCGTATGCTTTAAGAAAATCTACTCCATTTTTTATTAGTTCATTTACTTGATCTTCAGTTTCTTTAACAGTTGCAGTTCTAACTGACAAAGGTGGAAAATAAACACTATTTCCATTATATACATTAAATTTCCCATCAATTAGAGGGCCCGCTATTTTAACTCTTGGATAAATATTAGAATTACTAGCAGATTTGTTCTTCCATTTTTTTACAAAGTTAATTTCACCTCCAGTGTCTCTTACGCTTGTTATTCCATAAGCTATAAAAAGATTAAACATAGAACTGGCAAGATCTTCTTCAAATGCAAAATGAACATGAGAATCCCATAAGCCTGGTATTAAATACTTATCTGATCCATTTATTACAGTATTTTTTTTAGAAAGTTTTAAGTTGGATGTCTTATCAACTTTAATAATTTTATTTTCAGAAATTATAATGGTCATATTTTCTTTAAGACCTTGCTTCGAATCAATTATGTTTATATTTTCAATACAATAAGCGTTTTCAAAAAACTCATTTGAATCATTGCATGAAATTATAATAAGAAGAAGAACTATTAATTTTCTCATATTTAATTTTTAAAATTTAATTCTAATTTATAGCCTCACTTAGTCTGGTGATTTTATTCGACAGATCATCAATTGCTTTGGAATATCTATTGTCCCATTCTATCAATTTTTCTGAACGTTTCAAAGCGATTTCATATTCTATTCCCGGAAGAATCCATGAGGCATATCCACTAAATGGATCAGTTCCAGCGTATAGAGATCTATACCAAGCTCCAAAATACATTCCCTTATTATCAATAAAGCTTTTTTCAAGTGCAATTAATTGTTTATTAATATTTTTTAATTCTTTTTTATTTAAGTTTTTGATATTTTTTATTTTTCCTTCCCAATCCATAGAAGCTTTATAAAGTTTTTCAATACTAACTTTAGAGAGTTCAAACCCTGAAAATTCAGAATTGAAATTTTTAATCTTTTTTTCAGCATTGGAAAAATGTAACTCTAAGTCCTTGGGATATCTAGACAAATCATAAGAAAGTATGTCTGAATTACTAAGTTCTAATGTCATTAGACCAGCCCATTGTTCAATCATTGATCCCATTTTGAACTCAGGATCAACAAACCTTTTATAAAATTCAAAATCATCATAATTAGAATGATATAAGTTAGCACCACCAACTCCTCCACTAACGGAAGGAACGCCTGCATGCATATAAAAAGCTATATGATCAGATCCTCCTCCAAGATTTCCAATTGGTGGCTCAGAACTATTTGCTTTATTCCAAACATCATAAAGAGATTTATTCTCATAAGGATGATTTATTTTCCTGGAAGCATTCATTGCTATTTTTTTTAAAGAAGGAGCTGATGAAGCACCAAAATTTGTCCCGGAAACTCCACCATCGAAGTTCATATAGGCTATCGCTTTAGACTTAAGCTGTATTTGCATTTGTTCCACCCATTCAGTTGAGCCAATTACACCATGTTCTTCAGCATCCCAATGTCCAATTAATATAGATCTTTTTGGTCTGAAACCATTTTCTGCCATTTTACCTAAGGTTTCACTGAGACTCAAAAGCATTGCAGTTCCACTATTTGGATCTGTAGCTCCAAATCCCCATGCGTCATAGTGACAGCCTAAAATTATCCACTCATTTGGAAAAGTAGACCCTTTTAGTTTTCCAACAACATTATATACACGTACCATGTTTCTTGGTTGATCTACTTTTAAGTTTACAATAAGGTTCCCACCCCCTTGTATTCTATATGTGAAAGGAAGTCCTCCTTGCCACGACAATGGCACTGGATTCCCTTTCATCTGTCCTAATATTTTTTGGGCCTCACCATAGCTAATCGGAGTAACAGGTATGGTGTGAAGATTAGTATCTTTAGGATCTAAACGTTTAATTTTTTCTTTTCCATCCATGGGCAAGGCTGGCTCAAAAGGAGTTAGTGGGTCTCCAGTAAAATCTTCTGTAAGTAAAGAACCTCTTTGAATAGTTGATGAGTTATAGTAAGGACCCTCTGGATAAACTAATCCTTTTGTATAACCACTATCCTTTGGATCAGTATATATTATTAGGCCTAAAGCACCATTTGCTTCAGCAAACTTTGCTTTATATCCTCTAAAATTTCCTCCGTAACGTGCAATTACAATTTTTCCTTCAACTGAAACGCCTAGTTTTTTTAACATTTCAAAATCTTCCTTTCTTCCATAGTTCACGTAAACTACATCGGCAGTCACATCTCCACTTCCAGAAAACGCATTCCAACCTTTAAGTAAAAGAGGGTCTGACGAAAAAGGATCTTCATCAAGAATATCTTCTTTTTGATTTAATTGAACTCTTTTTGGTCTAACAATTGATATTTCAGAAGAGCCTGGTTTATTTGAAAGATATATATCGTATGGATATTGAGTAACTTCAAAACCAGCTTTCTTCATTATAAACGACATGTAGTCTCTAACATTTTCGTTTTCAATACTTCCTGCTATATGTGGTCGCTCAGTTAATTTTTTTAAGTGTACTTTAAAACTATTTTCATCAACATTTGATAAAAAATATTCTTCTGATTTACTCAGTTTAATGACTGATTGAGCACTCACTATTATAGTAAAGAAGAATAAACAAAAAATACTCAGAAAAACAAATAATGATTTTTTCATGTTTTTAGATAAAAATGAACATTAAATATATGTTTTTTTTAGTTGTTTTATAAAACGTTAATGAATCAACAGTTTTATTAAATAACTTATTTAACTTTTAAGATCACTTTTGTATATTTAAATTATGAGCACTAAAGAATATTATAACTCAAGAAAACAAGAATTTATAAAGGACTTAATTGAACTAATCAATAAGCACATAGATGTCGAATATGACGCTATAGAAAACTCTATGAAAGTTTATGATGAACAGAGTAAAGATTATGCTTCTAAAGAATGGATTAAGGTTTATAAAGAGGCAATAAAAGATGCTCTAAATGAAGGCACAGATTTTGTTAATAGAACACTTTAAAAATTAAAGCCAGATAAATTAGAAGGGAATTAGTTTCTTATAGAATTAGAGATATATTATCTATTAAGTAAAAAGTTTATTTACGATATTTTCCATTAGGAATTACTTTTGGAAAATTATATTTTGGATTAGTCAGTAATGAGTATAAAGGCATGTCTTTTTTTTTAACCAAGTCTCTTGTATTCAAATCCCATTCTTCAGCAATTTCATCTAATCTATTTTCTTGTGCCCCTAATAAAGAAGTCATTCCCCAATAAATATATTCAGTGATCATACACTCATAATCACAAGTTTCATCATCATAGGTATACCATGCATAATCGGGATATTCATCAGGCACTTTTATGAACCTCCCCCCTCGAGCTATATCCATAGATTGAGCTAATAGACTTTTATCATTTTCCCCAAAGATTTCTGGGTACGCATTAGCATATCCAGAATGTGTAATTACATGCCAAACTTCTTCTAATGTGGCATCAAAACTTCCGTTCTTATTATTTTGATGCCATGATGGCCTTGTTTCATCATTGCCTAAATCTTGTGCATTAATATTAATTTGAGATTCATATTTCCACATAAATAAAGATGCATTATTAGCTATTAAAGTTGAAACTAGAAAAGGATTATCAATATTTCCATCCTCATCATTATCGATATATTGAGCCATGATATTAGCGGCATGTAATAATTTTGAATTTTCAACCTCAGGATATGCATAAATAGGAATTCCAAAAACCTCTACTTTCCTATTTGTGGATTCAAAGCCATTATCATTGTGGCTTATAATTTTGAAATTAGGATCATTTCCGGATAAAATATTTTTTACTGATTCATTTCTAGTACCACATGATAAAATTAGATAAAATAAAATTGGTAAAATATCTTTTTTCATTTGACAATAATTTACAAATTATATTCAAAAAAGTGAAATACCCCAATACGTTATTAGAGCCCAAATTAAGTATCTAAAAAATTTTCCAACTAGCATCCAAATACTAACAAGTAAAAAGTTAGCGCGAAAAAACCCAAGACTAATAGCTATAGGATCTCCTAACAAAGGAAGCCAGCAAAGGAAAGCTAATGTGCTACCGAAAGAATTAATTTTATCTTTCCATTGGTGCACCTTCTTTTTCTTAATTCTAAAATACTTTTCAATTATATTCCAGCTGCCTAAACGACCAAGACCATAGCTGCTTAGTCCTCCAATCCAGTTTCCAATTGATGCTATAAACAAGCTAAGAGATAAGTCGTAATTATTTGCAATTAAAACACTTAAGACAATTTCTGAGCTTAAAGGTATTATTGTAGCAGCAAGAAAACTAGCAATAAAAAGACCAAAATAACCCCATTCAATAAATGATTCCATTACTAGAATTTTATAGATTATTTTTTCTCAAGCTAATAGAATCAGAATTTATAATAATTTTTTTTTGTTTGTATAAAACTCCAATTGCTTTTTTAAACGCTTTTTTACTCATGTTAAGTTGCGATATAATATCATTAGGACTACTTTTGTCATTTAATAAAATAGTATTTTTTTGGTCAAGTTTTTTTAGAATTTTAGAGCAATTTAATTCAATTACATTAAGAAACCCCTGTCTAATTAGTGAAACATCAACCTTTCCATCATCTCTAATTTTTTTTATATATCCAGTTTTTTCCATTCCAGTTTCAATTGGAACATAAACATCACTGGTATATAAAAGTCCTTCCTCTGAACCATTTATTTCAACAACAAAACCTAAATTAGTTTTTCTTTGAATTATAAGTTTAACCTTATCTCCCTCTTTAAAATCCATAGATTAAGGTAAGAAACTTTATTTGAAATTATTTGACTATTAAAATCCCTCTCATCATACCATAATGACCAGGAAATGAACAAATATATGTGTAGGACCCTTTTTCTGGTGCTTCAAAAACAATAGTATCGCTCTCCCCCCCACCTATTAGTTTAGTATAGGCTATAGTTTCGTTTCCTTCAGGAATATATTCGGAATCTCTCGCAACCATTGCTTTTGTTGCAAAACTAACTACATCAACATCTTTTTTTAATAAAACAAAATTATGGCCCATTATTTTCTTGTCCATTTTGCCTGTATGCTCTAGTGTTAATATTACTTTTTGTCTTGAGTTTACATAAATAATATTTTTATCGAATAACATGTTGTCTGTTGAAGATAGTTTTATTTCAATTTCATTAGAAATTGGATTCTCAACTTTTGAACTAAGTTTTTTCTTAGTGGCAGTTTGATCATCACATCCTACTGAAAATAATATTAAAACAAATAAAATTTTTTTCATTAATTAGTTATTAAAATATCACAAATATAAATTAAAACTCTTTTAAAGTCCTTCTTTTTATATTGGGTTTAAGTTGCGACTAGTAAATTGTTAAAGTAGATATTCAGTTGTAACAAAATTTGATTCATTTGAATTCAATAAGTTTTCAAGAATCTCATTATTATATGGTGTGTCTTTTGAAGCCACAAATGTTCTTATTGAAAAAGAGCGAAGGGCATCATATACACTTAAGGTACTTACTGCAGAATTTTTTCTTCCCGTAAAAGGATAAACATCAGGGCCTCTTTGACAGGCAGAATTTAGATTTACTCTACAAACTAAATTCGCTAAAGTATCAATCAAAGGTCCTATTTTACGAACATCGCGCCCAAAAAGACTTACTTGTTGACCATAATCTGTATCAGCCATAGCGTCTAATGGTTCATTAATATCTTTATATGAAATAATTGGAATAACTGGACCAAACTGTTCTTCATGATACACTTTCATTTTATTATTAACAGGATAAAGAACAGCGGGAAAAGAATAGTTTTCAGTTACTTCACCCCCCTTTTTATTAATAATCTTTGATCCTAAATTAATAGCATCATCAATTAAGTCTTTAATGTAATCAGGCTTACTTGGTTCAGGTAATGGAGTTAAAAAAGCACCATCATCCCATGGCATTCCGAATTTAAGATTATCTACTTCTGCAGAAAACTTTCTGTTAAATTCATTTATTATCGATTCATGAACATATAAAACTTTCAAAGCAGTACATCTTTGACCATTATAAGATAAAGTCCCTGAAACACATTCTTTAACTGTATGTTCAAGATCAGCATCTGGTAAAATAATTCCAGGATTTTTCGCTTCAAGACCAAGCACTAATCGCAATTTGTTTTTTTTAGGATGTTCATCTTGAAGTGCAACAGCAGAGTTACTATGACCTATCAAAGCTAAAACATCAATTACTCCAGTTTTCATTATTGGAGTAGCAATTTTTCTTCCTCTTCCAAATAAAATATTTACAACACCTGGAGGAAAACTTTCCTGAAATGCCTTTAGTAGAGGATAGATTAATAAAACTCCATGTTTAGCAGGTTTAAAAATTGCAGTATTTCCCATAATAATTGCTGGAATTAGAAGGCAAAATGTTTCATTAAGTGGGTAGTTATATGGCCCTAAGCACAAAATGACTCCAAGAGGACTTCTTCTAATATGTGCATAGACTCCACCTTCTTTGTCAAAGCGTGCACTTTTACGATCTAGATTTTTATAAGCTTCAATTGTATCCTTTATGTAATCAATAGTTCTGTCAAATTCTTTGTAAGAGTCGCTTTCATTTTTGCAAATTTCCCACATCAAAAGTTTTACTACAAGATCTCTATGCTCCATCATCTTTTTAACGAAAACTTCCATACACTTTAGTCTTTCACTAACTTTCATTGTGGGCCATAATCCTTTGCCTCTTCCATAAGCATTTTCAGCTGACTTAAGAGCCTCAAGAGCACTTTCAGTTTCCATGTCAGGAATACTTCCAAGTAAAGTTGGAGCCAAAACCCCTTTTTCATTTGGAGTTCTTATCGAAGAATAAACATTAGTAGTTTTTCCATTCCATTTTTTGATTTGACCGTTAACAAGATAGCTGTCGCAATCAATTGGTTTTATTTGATATTGCTTTGGAATATCACTTATTGATGAATTAATCATTTTATAATTTTTTTAGAAAATTAGATATGTTATTTTTCTTTAGTAGGAGGAATCCTACCCCAATTTCCAGCACCATCATAATCGATAGAGTCTGCTTTTTCTTTATAATCTCTTTCAGGTCTTTTTTCTCCAAAAGCCATAATAAATGATGAAATGACTGCACCAAAAACAAGAAATCCGATAAAAAATATCACTGCAACTCCCATTTATTTTTGATTTAAAACTTGTTTAAAGTAACCTCCAGCAGCAAGGATAGATGGAACCCAAATACCAACGTATAGTCCCTCGTCTTGTTGACCAGAAAACCATAAGCCAACAGATAAGCAAAAACTAAAAAAGGCAGCTCCCAACAATAAATAATCTGATTTTTTAAACATATATTTTAATTATAATTTCACTCCCAATATAATAATTATTAAATTTATTCATAAACAATTTTCAATTAATAATTCACCTGAATTAGGTTTTATAACTTTGAGATTAGGCGTCATTTACAAAAAAGAAATAAATTCATCTATTGAAAATTTATGGAAATTAATTTCTTCTCCGGGTTATCTAAATTTAGTCCATCCATTTTGTAAAAAAAATTACCCAATAGTTTGGGAAGAGAATAATCATAAAGATGTTTTAATTTATTTAAATGGACTCAGATATGAAAGAGAGTTTACTAATTGGAAAAAATATAGCGGATACTCATTAATAATAGGTGATTCAGTCAATAAAAAGTCTAAGGTTGATTGGATGATTGAATCTAAAAATAATTTAACTTCTCTAACTATCACAGTTTACCCTTACTTATATGAAAATCTTCCTAAATTATTTTATAAACCTATTTTTTTTATAATAATTAAACCGATGCTTAAAAAATATTTGAAATCAGTTTTATTCGGTATTGAGTGGTATATTCTAAACGATAAACCTGTAAAAAAAAATATGTTTGGAAAACATTTATGGTTTTCAAAATTTTGGTTTTATAAATTTTTATATTGATTTCCAGATTTCCAACTTTAACCATTTATCAAAAATAAGTTTCGTATTTTTAATACATGCTAAAGTCAATAAGAATATTAGGGATTATCTTAATTGCTTTTTTTATTTTCAACTGTAGCTCCAAATATGATTTTGATGTAATTATATCTCGGGGAGAAATATACGATGGAACCGGAGCCGAATCTTTTATTTCTGATATTGGTATAATCGATTCTGAAATTATTAAAATTGGAAACTTAGATAACTTCCAGGCTAAAGAAACAATTAATGCTCAAGATCTAGTTGTATCTCCTGGATTTATTGATATTCATACGCATTTAGATCCTATTTTAAAACTATCAAATTGCGAAAGTCATTTAAGGCAAGGTGTAACAACTAGCCTTGGAGGTCCAGATGGAACAAGTCCTTGGCCATTAGGCAAATTTTTAGATACACTAGATCAAATAGGGGTTGGGATGAATGTTGGATATTTGATTGGACACAATACTGTTAGAAAAAACATAATGTCCTTAGACAATAGAATTCCCTCTGAAGATGAAATGTCTTTGATGAAACTTCAAGTCTCTCAAGCTATGGATGAAGGGGCATTTGGAATCTCAACAGGATTAAAATATTTACCTGGAAATTTTTCGAAGACTCAGGAAATTATTGAACTATCGAAAGAAGCGTCTAAAAAGGATGGTCTATATACATCTCATCTTCGTGATGAAGGATTGGGATTGATCAATTCAGTTAAAGAAGCTATAAATATATCAAAGGACGCTAATATTTCTGTTGTTTTAACTCATCACAAAGTTATTGGCAAACCTATGTGGGGAAGAAGTTCCAAAACACTTGCTTTAGTTGATTCTGCTAGGGTAGCAGGCTTAGACATATTAATGGACCAATATCCTTATGAGGCAAGTTATACTGGAATATCTGTTTTAATTCCTGGCTGGGCTAGAGCTGGAGGAAATAAGCAATTTATCAAACGAATTGAAAACTCTTTACTTAAAGATAGTATTAAAAAAGGAATTGTTTTTAATATTTTAAATGATAGAGGGGGAAGTGATTTAGATAGAGTTCAATTTGCAAAAGTTAAATGGATGCCAGAACTTGAAGGAAAAACATTAAAATATTGGGCTGAAAGTAGAGGCTTAAATCCATCAGTTGAAAATGGAGCAGAATTAGTTATTGAAGCTCAGCTTAATGGGGGAGCATCTTGTGTTTTTTTTGCTATGGATAAAGAAGATGTAAAAAATATAATGAAACATCCTCAAACAATGATTGCATCTGATGGAAGACTTGTTAGGCCTGGAGACGGTCATCCACACCCTAGATGGTATGGTACTTTTCCTAGAATTCTTGGTCATTATGTAAGAGAGAATAAAATCCTTTCGTTATCTGAGGCGATATATAAGATGACACTTCTTCCGGCTAAAACTATTGGTCTTGCCAATAGAGGGATATTGAAAGAAGGAATGAAAGCCGATATAACTATTTTTGATTCGAAGACTATTATTGATAAAGCTACATTTAAAAAACCACACCAATATTCTGAAGGCATTTATTATGTTATTGTTAACGGTAAATTAGCTATTTATGATAAAGAGTTTTTAAATATAAAAGCAGGTGAAGTTTTAAGATTTAATAACCAATAAATAAAATGAACTTAAAAGAAATTAATTCGAAAGAAGTAATCCCAGGTTTACACGGTAAATTTATTCATGGCAACTCAATTAGCTTGGCATTTTGGCATGTGAAGAAAGGAGCTATAGTTCCTAGTCACAATCATTTTCATGAACAAATCATGCATGTTATTGAAGGAAGATTTGAATTCACATTAAATGGAAACACAACTATTTACGAACCAGGATCAGTGGTTGTTATTTCTTCAAACCTTTTTCACTCGGGAAGAGCATTAACAGATTGTAAATTAATGGATGTTTTCAGTCCAGTAAGAGAAGAATATCGTTAAATATGAATATATCATTAACAGGAAAAAAGGTTCTTGTAGGAGGGAGTTCAAAAGGAATTGGTCTTGCAGTTGCGAAACAATTAGCAAACTCTGGAGCATCTATTTGTCTTATGGCGAGAGATAAAATAAAAATGAAAGAAATTATAGAAACACTCCCAACTGATAGTGGACAAACCCACAGTTATCTCGAAGTAGATTTCAAAGATTTTAATAGTTTTAAAATTAAAATTGATAATTTCTTTAGTCAAAATAGTATTGATATACTAGTTAATAACACTCAAGGTCCTCCTGGAGGAAATAGTTTATCAAAATCAATTGAAGATTATCAAAATACATTTGACCTTTTATTTAAAAATATAGTTTACACAACATCTCTTGCATTACAAAACATGGTAAAAAAAGGATGGGGAAGAATAATAAATATTGCCTCTGTTTCTGCTAAGGAACCTTTGAACTACCTCGTATTATCTAATACAATTAGAGCTGCAGTTGTAACATGGGGTAAAAGTTTATCTAAAGATGTTGCTTCAGACGGTATAACTGTTAATAGTATTTTAACGGGATATTTCGATACAGAAAGGATAGAACAATTAAATATTGCAAAAGCAAAAAGTCTAAACATTCCCAAATCAAAAGTTCTTTCAGAAATGTTAAAAAAGGTACCAGTAAATCGTTTAGGAAATCCTAAAGAATACGCTTATTTAGTTGCTTTTTTAGTATCAGATAATGCTGCTTATATTAATGGAACTGCAATTCCAATTGACGGGGGATTATTAAATTCTTTATGATTTTAATTATATTCAAATATTTTCAAACTATGAATTGTAACTAAAAGGAATATTATTTATCATTAAATTAATGAAATGATTACATTAAGAAAGCAAGTAAAGTTTTGCATTAGCTTGTTTTTATTTCTATGTTTGCGAAATTATATCCTAGACGAATATCAGAAATATTAAAAATGAAAAAAACAGGTATTGATGCCATATCTTTTTATGTTCCAGAGCTTTTTGTGGACATGGAAAAATTAGCAGAGAAAAGAAATATTTCTCATGAAAAATTGAAAAATGGTCTAGGTTTGAATAAGATGTCAATTCCTGACTGTGATGAAGATACTGCCTCTTTTGCTGCAAACGCATTGTTAAACCTTATTAAATCTAATAATCTTGATCCAAGAGAAATTGGAAGAATATACTTGGGTACAGAAAGCGCATTAGATGCTTCAAAGCCGACTTCAACATATGTCATAGAAATTTTAGAAGAAATTTTAAGTGAAAAATATGGCTCTAGATGTTTTAAAAACTGTGATATTGTTGACATTACATTTGCATGTATAGGTGCAGTCGATGCTTTACAAAACTGTAATGATTGGATAATTAATGGAAATGATAGAAAAGCTGTGGTTTTATCTTCTGACCTAGCTAAATATCAATTAAAATCTACTGGTGAATATACTCAAGGAGCGGGAGCGGTTGCATTATTAATCTCAGAAAACCCAAGTATAATTTCTATTAAAAATAGTTGGGGAGTAGCTTCTAAAAGTGTTGGAGATTTCTACAAACCTAGGAGGATTTTCACTAAAAAACAAGCTCTAAGAGATGCTGCAGGCCTTTTTGAAAATAAAATTTCTGACAAAGAATTAGATAATATTTTAAATAAAAATCAGACAGAATTTTGGTCACCTTCCAACGCAAACTTTGAGTTACATATGGAAGAACCAATTTTTGAAGGACAATTTTCCAATGAATGTTATCAAGAAAGAATTTTTGAGGCTATAGATCATTTTCTTGAACAAGAAAAAGTAAATATTCTAAAAGACTGGAAGCATTTTATTTTTCATCTCCCTTATGCTTTTCACGGTAGAAGAATGATATTAAAGAAATGGATCTCATGGCTTGATGAAAATGGACGTCTGGATCAATTAATAAACGAAATTGGCGAAAAAAATGATGAAGAAGATTGGATTAAATTAGCTAGCAAATCAAAAATTTACAAAGATTTTATTGAGACTAGAATTGCTCCAGGAGAATTTGCCTCCTCAAATATCGGTAACATGTACACAGCATCAATTTTCATGTCATTGTTAAGTATGTTGAATAATGCACTATTATCCAAAATTGAAATAACTAATGAAAGAATAGGGTTTATTAGCTATGGGAGTGGTTCAAAAGCTAAGATTTTTGAGGGAACCATTGAAAGTACATGGAAAAATAAAATAAAAAATTCAGGATTATTTGATGCTTTAGAAGAAAGAAAAGAAGTAGATGTTGCTACCTACGAAAAACTACACAAAAATATTATTAAAACTCCTGTTTCTAAATCAATTAATAAAATAAAATTGTCTTCAATTCAAAATGGAGAATTTACCAGAGGTCTTAGAACTTATAAATATTTGTAAAAGCTAAATAGTTTTTATTAATTTTTGTGATAATGAACAAATTTATCCCAATAGCATATCATAGATCATATAAATTAGATGTTCCAAAAGAACATCGATTCCCTATGGAAAAATATGAATTATTACCCAAGGAGTTAGTTAATCAAAAAATTTCAAACAAAAGTGATTTTTTTTCTCCTTCATATCCTGAATGGTCAACTATTGTTGAAGTTCATGAAGAAAGTTATGTTTTAAAACTAAAAAATTTAAAATTAACAAATAGTGAAATTAGAAAAATTGGATTTCCTCTTTCAAAAGAATTGATAAATAGAGAGTTTATAATTACAGGAGGGACAATTATGGGCGCAGAAAAAGCTATTAGAACAAAAATTTCAATGAATATTGCTGGAGGCACTCATCATTCATTTTCAAACAAAGGAGAAGGCTTTTGTCTTTTAAATGACCAAGCAATAGCAGCTAATTATTTATTAAAAAACCATGATATTGACAAAATAATGATTGTTGACTTGGATGTACATCAAGGAAATGGGACTGCTTCCATTTTTAAATCAAATGAAAAAGTTTTTACTTTTTCAATGCACGGAGAAAAAAACTACCCATTTAAAAAAGAGAAAAGTGATTTAGATATTGGTCTAAAAGATAATTGCTCGGATTACGAATACCTTACTCTTTTGAAAAACACATTGCCATCATTAATTAAAAAGTTTAAGCCAAACTTTGTTTTTTATTTGTCCGGTGTTGATGTATTAAACTCAGATAAACTTGGAAGATTATCATTAAGCCTTGAGGGATGTAAAGAGCGAGATAGATTTGTGTTTTCAGAATGTTTAAAGAATAATATTTCAGTGCAGTGCAGTATGGGTGGTGGTTATTCACAAAACATAAATAAGATTGTTGAGGCTCATGTTAATACATACAAAATGGCTAAAGAAGTTTTAATCAAATAATTTTTTTTGGTCTATTTATTAGCTTCAATATTCCAATTCAGGTATCCTCCTTTGAGATCATAGATTTTAGAAAACCCAATCGAATCCATTATTTTTGCAGCCTTTCCACTTCTATTTCCTGACTTGCAATAAATTAAAAATGAAGTATCCTTGTTTAGTTTAGAAATACTTTTAATAAAATTTGAGGATTTAAAATTAATATTTATTGCATTTTCAATATGTCCCTGATTGAATTCCTTTGGAGTCCTAACATCAATTATTTTTATCTGCTTTTTTATCAATCCTTTAGAAAATTCTATTCCTACAAGCTCAACTGTTGAGTTATCAATTTCATTGCCGTAGAGACTAGAATTATTCTTAATATCATTTTTTTGTTGAGCAAATGATATAAAAGAAATAATAAAGATTATAAAATAAGATTTCATGTCTTTTCAGAAAAATTTGATTTTTAAATTCTGTGTAAAATACTTAATTGTTTTAAATAAATTAAAATTAACTCATAGCAGTTTCATTTATATTTGTAATTAGAACAATAAAAATTTCTTTTGAAAAGAATTTTAAAAATTAATTTGCCAGAAAAAAAATGTCCTGTATGTAATTTGAATTTTAAATGGAGAAAGAAATGGGAAAAGAATTGGAATCAAATAGTTTATTGTAGTAAAAAATGCAGAATCAAAAGGCATTAATTTGGTTTAGAAATAACTTAAGAATTCTTGACAATAATATTCTTAATAAAGCACTTGAGTCTAATCAAAATATTATTGCTTACTATAATTTTGATTCTAAACACTTTAAGAGAGATAGATGGGGTTTTAATAAAACAGAAAAGTTTAGGGCTAAGTTTTTAATTGAAACCATAGTAGATTTGAAAAAATCTCTGGAGACTCTTAATATATCACTTATAATTGATCAATGTTCATCATCTAATGGTTTAATTGATGTAATTAAAAAGTATGGTATTAATTCTCTTTATTATCAAAAAGAGTGGACCGATGAAGAACAAAAAGTAGAGCAAAACTTGATAAATAATCTCCCGCATGATTTTAATTTAAAATCATATTATGATCAATTCTTATATCATCCTGAGGATATTATGATCAAACCAAAAGAAATTCCTGATGTTTTTTCTATTTTTAGAAAAAAAGTTGAAAAAAAAATCAGAGTAAGAGAGTGTTTTACTCAACCTTCAAAACTTGACAAATCAAATCTTTTAAATGAGGATTTTGAAATTCCAACGCTAGAATCTTTAAAACTTGAAGACTTTGAAGTCAATATAAATAGTGCATTTCCATTTAAAGGGGGGACATCAGAAGCATTTAATAGAATTGATTTTTATTTTTGGAAAACAAAAAAATTAGGATTTTATAAAAAAACAAGAAATGGATTAATTAAAACAGACTACAGCTCAAAATTATCGAGTTGGTTAGCTAATGGATCAATTTCTGCAAGACAAATATATTGGGAGGTAAAAAAGTTTGAAAATGAAATTTTAAAAAATCAATCTACTTATTGGTTGATTTTTGAATTAATATGGAGAGACTACTTTAAGTATGTATCACTTAAATATGGAAATAAAATTTTCCAACTAAAAGGGTTAGATTCTGATATAAAAGTATGGAAAAATCATGCGGACATAATTAATAATTGGATTAATGGAAAAACAAAAGATTCATTTATTAATGCTAATATGATTGAATTAAAAGAAACAGGATGGATGAGCAACAGAGGCAGGCAAAACGTTGCTTCTTATATAGCTAAAAATCTTTTAATAGATTGGCGCGTAGGTGCTTCATATTTTGAATCAATGCTCATTGATTACGATGTTCATAGTAATTATGGAAATTGGATTTATAATTCAGGAGTTGGGAATGATCCTATTAAGGATCGAAAATTCAATCCAAAAATTCAAGCGGAGAGATATGATCCTAGAAAAACTTTTCAAAACTTATGGCTAAATAAACAGTATGAAATTGACTTGTAGTTTATTGTTTCCTAACCAGTTGTTTAAAGACCATTCAATCATTAATAAAGATAGTGAAGTGTTTTTGATAGAAGAAATTCTTTTTTTTAAACAATATAAGTTTCATAAACAAAAAATTTTATTTCATAGATCATCAATGAAATATTACGAGGAGTATCTAACTAAAAATGGGTTTAATGTAAACTATATAGATTCTTCAAGTGACTTATCAGATATCAGGAATCTAATACCATTTATTTTTAAAAAAGGATTTAAATCTATAGAATATATTGATCCAGTAGATTACCTTTTAGATAGACGAATAGTCAAATTAGGCTTAGTGAATAAATTAGACCTCATTAAAATCGACTCACCTCTATTTATCTCAAGTTCTAAAGATTTAGAAAACTTTTTTAAGCCAGAGAAAAAGAAATTTTTTCAAACAACCTTTTATATAAGTCAGAGAAAAAAATTAAATATTTTAATTGATAAAAATGACAATCCTGAAGGAGGTAAGTGGTCATTTGATACAGAAAACAGAAAAAAATATCCTAAAAAAATAAATCCACCGACCGTAAAATTTCCTGAAAAAAATAAAAATTTATTAGAGGGGATTGAATATGTTAAAAATAAATTTTCTAAAAATTATGGGATTATTAGTCAAAATTTTAGGTACCCTAATAACCACATTGAAGCCGAAAATTGGTTTCAAGATTTTTTAAAAAATAGATTTTACGATTTTGGATCTTATGAAGATGCTATTGTTTCTGAAGAGATCATACTTAATCATAGTTTATTAAGTCCATTAATTAATAGTGGATTGCTTTCTCCAGAATTTGTAGTAAAAAAAGCAGTTTTGTATTATGAAAATAATGATATTCCTTTAAATTCTATAGAAGGGTTTATTAGACAAATTATTGGTTGGCGAGAGTTTATAAGAGGAGTTTACATTTCAAAAGGTAATCAAGAAAGGACAACAAACTTTTGGAATTTTAATAAAAAAATTCCAGATAGCTTTTACAGTGCAAGCACGGGAATTGAACCGATAGATCAAACAATAAAAAAAATAAATAAATCTGGATATTGCCATCATATCGAGAGATTAATGGTTTTAGGTAATTTTATGGTTTTGTGTGAATTTAATCCTGATGAAGTTTATAAATGGTTTATGGAAATGTTCATTGATTCATACGACTGGGTGATGGTTCCAAATGTTTATGGCATGAGTCAATTTAGTGATGGTGGCCTTATGTCAACTAAACCATATATTTCAAGTAGTAATTACATACTAAAAATGAGTAATTATAAAAAGGGAGACTGGCAAACGATATGGGATGGTTTATTCTGGAGATTCATGGATAAACAAAGAGAGTTTTTTTCAAAAAACCCAAGAATGAGAATGTTAATTAGCACATTTGATAAAATGAATAATGAAAAAAAATCCAATCTCTTAGGGGAGGCAGAAAAGTTTTTGGAGAAGATTTATTCTTAATTCAGCTAGAAATTATCATTGAGAAACGCTTTTTGGACCTTACCAGCATTCTGTTTTTGCATTAGAATTCTTTAAATTTTTTTAATTTAAAGTTAATGACTAAATAATAATGAATTAAATTTTTTATCCAAATATCGCTCTGTATATATCATTCCCATTTGCATAAAGAACAAGGGACATTAAGAGAAAAAATCCAAATATTTGTGCGTATTCCATAAACTTATCATTTGGTTTTCTTCCTGAAGCTATTTCATAAAGTAAAAACATTACATGACCTCCATCTAAAGCTGGAATTGGTAATAAATTCATAAAGGCTAATATTATTGATATTAACGCTGTACTTTCCCAAAAGCCTTCCCAATCCCAAGTTGGAGGAAAAAGACCTCCAATTGCACCAAAACCTCCGAGTTGAGATGCTCCTTTTTTTGAAAACACATATTTAAATTGTGAAATATAATCTAAAAGTGTCCAATAAGCCTTGTTATATCCTCTGGTAATACTTTCTAAAATTGTAAAATTTAATTTTGTTGGTGTAATAACAGGGACCTTTAGTGAAACACCTATAGTATTATTATCTCTTAAACTAATTTCTTTTGATAAAACACTATTGTTTCTTTTTATTTTAATATTTATTTTTTTTTTGGGACTTTCATTAACTAGTTTGGTAAATTCTTGCCATTTTAAAATTGATTTTCCATTTACAGATAATATTAAGTCATCTGAAATTAAGCCGGCTCTTTCTGCTGGAGAATTCGGTTCAATCGAGTCGATTATGGGTTGGACTAAAGCAGTAAAAGGCATTAGATTACCTGTTTCAAACATTTGAACACCGATTGATTCAGGAATATTCAATATTTCTTTTCGACCATCGTAATGTTCAACTTTAACATTTGAAACATTTCTTAGAAATAAAAACTTAGATATGTCAAGTATGTTTTCCAAGGGTTTCCCATCTACTTCTAAAATTTTATCACCGTCTTTAAAACCATAGGGCTTCATCATTTCAGCGACTTCATATCCTCCAGATAAACTATTATTTGTAATAATTGTTTTACCCCAAATAAAAGCTACCATCATGTATATGAGGAATCCGAGTATTAGATTAACTGTAACTCCACCCATCATTATAATTAATCTTTGCCATGCTGGTTTTGATCTGAATTCCCATGGCTCAGGTTCTTTTGCCAAATGTTCAGTATCCATGCTTTCATCTATCATTCCTGATATTTTGACATACCCTCCTAAAGGAAGCCAGCCTATACCATATACTGTTTCGCCAATTTTTTTCTTAAATAATGAGAATTTTACATCAAAAAATAAATAAAACTTTTCTACTCGAGTTTTAAATAATTTTGCAGGTATAAAATGCCCCAATTCATGCAAAATAATTAGTATTGAAAGACTGAGTAATAATTGTGACCCTTTAATTAAAAATAAACTCATAAAAAATAATTTGGCCCCAAAAATAGTGTTTTTTAATTGACCGTGAAAATCTCTTAATTCTTTAATATAAGTTTAACGACAATGCTTTTATGTATCTTTGCATAGGTTAAAATTAATTTTTAAAAATTGAATCAATTTTTTAACAAATACAAACTTTTTTTATCTATATTTTTTTCAATCTGCATTATAATCTTGATGTTATTTTATGATGCATTGAAATTAGATAAATCTTTACCTGTGTATAGTCCTTCTATGGTAAATTTTGAGCTTGTTGACAGTACGCTTCAGCATGTAAAAAAATTTCATCGAATAGCTGATTTTAAGCTCAAAAATCAAAACAATGAATGGGTTACCAATAAAACATTTGATAAGAAAATATATGTAGCTGACTTTTTCTTCACGACTTGTCCTTCAATATGTCCCATAATGACAGACAATATGTCAATTCTTCAAAATTTTTATAAAAAAGATACTCTAATTTTATTATTATCTCATTCTGTAACCCCTAAAATTGATTCTGTTGCCCAATTAAAAAAATATGCCTTGGAAAAGGGAATAATCGATAAAAAATGGCACTTAGTTACGGGTCCAAAAAAACAAATATATGATTTGGCTAGACGATCATACCTTGCCGCTAAAAATAACGGAGATGGAGGTCCTTATGATATGATTCATACAGAAAATTTTATTTTAGTTGATCCTGATCAAAGAATCAGAGGATTCTATGATGGTACTTTGGAAGAGGATATAGAAAAAATAAAAACTGATATTGAGTTATTGAGGGATGAATATTCGATGAATTAATTTTCAACTCCAAATTAAATTTACCTATTTTTACTTTTTAAATTCATTCTAAATAATGCGCACTTTAGACAAGTTGTTGCCAGGTCAAAAAGGAGTAATCTTAAAATTTGATAAAGTAAATATCCCCATGAAGCTGATTGAAATGGGGTGCCTCCCGGGAAATAAGGTTGAAGCACTTTATTTTGCACCATATAACGATCCAATATACCTTAAACTTGATGATACTTATATAGCAATTAGAAAAGATTTAGCCTCAAATATTTTTATTGATCTTGAAATATAATATGATTAATTCAATAAATGTTGCGTTAATTGGCAATCCAAATACAGGAAAAACCTCTTTATTTAATAGATTGACCGGTCTTAATCAAAAAGTAGGTAACTATCCTGGTATAACTGTTGAGAAAAAAGAGGGCTACTGTTCTTTGGACAGAATGAATAAAGCTCAGATCCTTGACCTACCAGGAACATACAGTATTAATACTTCATCAATTGATGAAAGTATTGTTCTTGAACTCTTAATGAATAAAAATAATCGAGATTATCCGGATGTAGCTATCATTATTACTGATGTAGAAAATTTAAAAAGAAATTTATTATTATTTACCCAGGTAAAGGATTTAAACCTGCCTACCATTTTGGCAATAAATATGTCTGATAGAATGATCAGAAAGGGGATAGAGATAGATATTGAATTATTAGAAAAAGAATTTGACACAAAAGTTGTTTTAATAAGTACAAGAAATAATACTGGCATTGATGATCTTAAAAAATCATTGATTAACTACAGAACTCTTTCAAAATCAACTTGTTTAAATTTAAAAAATATTGATTTAAAATATTTTAAAAACCTTCAAAAATTATTTCCTAATGAATCATTATATAAACTTTGGATTGTAATTACACAGGACATCAATTTTGGAGAAATAAACAGAAATAAAATTAATTTATCTAGTGATTTAAGTATTCACTCTGATAAAATTATTAAGGAACTTCAACATAAAGAAACAATAAAAAGATATCAAATCATTAATGATATTTTAAAAAAAGCATACTCAATTGATATCAATAAAGCAACTGATTTAAGAAGCCGATTGGATAGGGTATTAATTCATAATTTTTGGGGCTTTATCATATTTTTTATGGTATTAATATTAATATTTCAATCCATATACAATTGGAGTAGTTATCCAATGGAATCAATTGACTCTGCGTTTGCTTACATAAGCGAAAGTATTAAACAAAACTTTCCTCCAGGTTTATTCACTAATCTTCTTTCTGAAGGTATTATTTCTGGAATAGGAGGTATTATTATTTTCATTCCTCAAATATCATTTTTATTTCTTTTTATTTCAATTCTTGAGGAAACAGGATATATGAGTAGAGTTGTTTTTCTTATGGATAGAAGCTTAAGAAAATTTGGATTAAGTGGTAAAAGCATAATTCCTTTAATATCAGGAACTGCCTGTGCTATACCTGCAGTAATGGCAACAAGAAATATTGAAAATTGGAAAGAGAGACTTATAACTATTCTTGTAACTCCATTTACGACATGTTCAGCAAGACTCCCAGTATACCTAATAATTATTGCTTTAGTAATTCCAGACCAAAAATTTTTTGGATTTAATCTTCAGGGTCTAACATTAATGGGAATGTATTTGCTGGGCTTCTTATCTGCTCTCATTTCCTCATTTATTTTAAGTAAAGTTCTTAAGTTAAATTATAAAAGCTATTTTATTGTTGAACTTCCAAATTATAAAGTACCATTATTTTCAAATGTATTTATCACAGTAATAGAAAAAGTAAAATCGTTTGTTTTTGAAGCAGGAAAAATTATTTTATCAATTTCAGTTATTTTGTGGGGATTAGCATCTTTTGGGCCTGGAGAGAAATTTAAAAATGCTAATGAAATTGTAAAGTCAAATCCTATGGCTAAAGAGTGGTCATCTGAAATTCTAGAATATGAAATTGGATCCTATAAGTTAGAACATTCTTATATAGGAATTATGGGTAAGGCTATAACTCCAATCATAAGCCCCTTGGGTTATGATTGGAAAATAGGAATAGCTTTAATCACATCATTTGCAGCTCGTGAGGTTTTTGTTGGAACCTTAGCTACTATATACAGTGTTGGTCAAGAAAATGAATTAACAATCAAAGAAAAAATGAGAAATGAATTAAAGTCTAATGGTGATCCAATGTTTGATTTTCCGACAGGAATCTCATTGTTATTATTTTATGCCTTTGCAATGCAATGTATGAGTACTTTAGCTGTTGTCCGTAAAGAAACTAATTCATGGAAATGGCCATTGTTTCAACTGGTATCTATGACTATAATTGCTTATTTTGTATCTTTGATATCATATCAATTGTTATCGTAATGGAATTTTTTCAAACTTTTCTTGTGCTTATTGTAGGATTTCTTTCCCTAGGATATGTTATAAAAACACTTTTTAATAGTCCACTTTACAGTTCCAAAAAAAACAAGGATAATAGCTGTGGTCCAGATTGTGGTTGTCACTAGGATCTGTTCATTAAGTCTTCTATTTCATCAATTTCTATGGGAATTTTTCCCATTAAGTTTTTTGGACTACCGGTTTCTTGAACAACTACATCATCTTCAAGTCTAACTCCAAAGCCTTCATCAGGAATATATATTCCAGGCTCAACAGTAAAAACCATATTAGCTTGAAAAGGATCCTCCAAAATACCATAATCATGAGTATCTAACCCCATATGATGAGAAGTTCCATGCATGAAGTATTTTTTATAAGCTGGCAACTCTGCTGTTTCAGTTTGGATATCTGACTTGTCAATTAATCCTAATTTTAAAAGTTCAGAAGTCATAAGTTTTCCTACCTCAACGTGATATTCTTCCCAAAGAACTCCAGGAACCAACAACTTTGTAGCCTCATTTTTTACATATAAAACTGAATTATAGACTGCTTTTTGTCGATCACTATATCTCCCTGAAACAGGTAAAGTTCGGGTTAAGTCACTTGAATAATTTCCATATTCAGCAGCAACGTCTAATAAAATTAAATCCCCATCTTTACATTGGCAATTATTTTCAATGTAATGAAGAATATTAGCATTATTTCCTGATGCAATTATTGGACTATATGCAAACCCTTTAGATTTATTTTTGATGAATTCATGTGAAAGTTCAGCTTCAATTTCATATTCCCAAACTCCAGGTTTAATAAAATTAAGAATTCTTCTGAATCCCTTTTCTGTAATATCACAAGCTTGTTGTATTTGATCGAGTTCTTCAGTAGATTTTACAGATCTGAGCTTTTGAAGAATAGGATTACTTTTTCCTACTCTATGAGCAGGATATTTTTTCTTAGCCCATTTTATAAACCTATCCTCTCTAGTTTGAGTTTTAACAGAAGCTCTGTAATGCTCATTTGTATTAAAATATAAAACTTCAGATTGAGCAGCTAGTTTAAAAAAAATGTTTTTAAAATCTGAAATCCAAAAAATTGTATTAATCCCTGATAGTTTTTTCGCTTTAAGTTTAGATAATTTTTCACCTTCCCAGACTGCAATATGATCATTGGTTTCTTTAATAAATAAAACCTCTCTGTATTTCGGGTTTTTTGCCTGAGGAAAAAGTAATAAAATAGTTTCTTCCTGATCAATACCTGTTAGATAAAAAATATCTCTATGTTGAGCGAAAGGTAGCGTGCTGTCAGCACTAACGGGATAAATATCATTTGAATTAAAAACTGCTAGTCCCATTGGAATAAGACAACTCGAAAAGTTAGCTCTATTATCTTTATAAACTGAAGCTGAAATTGGTCTGTAGCGCATTTGTAATAATTAATAAACTAATATAATAGGTTTTATATAAATATTTAGCAAACATTTTTTTGTCAATTTAACAAACAATTCAAAAAATATCCATGATAAAAAAAATATTTTTCTTTTCGGTATTAAGTAATTTTTTGATTTCTCAAACTAAAGTTCCTTTGCAAGGGCCTTTTAGTTCAAGTTAAAAACACAAAAACATATATTAAAAATTTTATCATAAAATAATTAATTGATAATTAAAAAACTTATTGATTGATGTGTAATAAATTGTTTTCTATCTTATAAAGATTCGTTAAAAATAACCCAACCGGGTTGGTCGTCTAACGAATGTGACTTAATTTTGTAATAAAGAGCTTAATATAATCTTTTGTATGAATTTATCATCAATAGCAAGAAAAGTTGCCATGGCACTTTCTGGCTTGTTTTTAGTTTTTTTTCTTGCTCAACATTTCACCATAAACATTACATCTGTTTTTAGTGAAGAGACTTTTAATTTTTTATCCCACTTTATGGGAACAAACCCTCTTGTTCAATTCATACTTCAACCTATTTTGATTTTTGGAGTATTTTTTCATTTTCTAATGGGTTTTGTTTTAGAAATTCAAAATAAACAAGCAAGATCAAGTAATTATATTTCATTTAAAGGATCAGAAAATGCAAATTGGACATCTAGAAATATGATAATTTCTGGTTTAGTGATTTTGTCGTTTTTGATTTTACATTTTTATGATTTTTGGATTCCTGAAATTAATTATAAGTACGTAGAAGTTTTACCTGATGATCCGAATCGATATTATGATGAACTTGTTCACAAATTTCATAGTCCAATTCGAGTCGGATTATATTCTGTCTCTTTTATTTTTTTAGCTCTTCATTTATATCATGGGTTTAGTTCTGCTTTTCAATCTGTAGGAATAAATAATAAATTTATGATTGGAATAAAAAAGTTTACAGTAGCCTTTTCGTTCATAATCCCATTAGGGTTTATTTTTATTGCAATATTTCATCACTTAAATGGGTAAATTATGTCGAAAATAGATTCAAAAATACCTAAAGGGCCTTTATCTGATAAATGGACAAATCATAAGAGTAATATAAATCTAGTCAGCCCTGCAAATAAGAGGTCAATAGATGTTATTGTAGTAGGAACTGGACTTGCTGGAGCATCAGCGTCAGCAACTTTAGCTGAGTTAGGTTATAATGTAAAAACTTTTTGTTTTCAAGATTCCCCGCGTAGAGCCCACTCTATTGCCGCTCAAGGAGGAATTAATGCCGCAAAAAATTATCAAGGCGATGGAGATTCAACATATCGTCTTTTTTATGATACAATTAAAGGCGGAGATTATAGATCTAGGGAGGGAAATGTACATCGTTTGGCTGAAGTTTCAGCCAATATAATAGACCAATGTGTAGCACAAGGAGTTCCTTTCGCCAGAGACTATGGCGGATTGCTCGACAATAGATCTTTTGGAGGTGTTTTAGTGTCGAGGACTTTTTATGCTAAAGGTCAGACTGGTCAACAACTTCTTTTGGGAGCATATTCCGCTATGAACCGTCAAATTGGTAGAGGTAAAATTAAAATGTATAATCGCCATGAAATGATGGATTTAGTTTTAGTTAATGGCAAGGCAAGAGGAATTATAACAAGAAACTTAGTAAATGGTAAACTTGAAAGACATGGAGCGCACGCTGTAGTAATTGCCTCTGGAGGTTATGGAAATGTATTTTTTCTTTCAACCAACGCAATGGGATCGAATGTCACAGCTGCTTGGAAAATTCATAAAAAAGGAGCACACTTTGCAAATCCATGTTTTACTCAAATTCACCCTACATGTATCCCAGTATCCGGAGATCACCAGTCTAAACTTACCTTGATGTCTGAATCTTTAAGAAATGATGGTAGAATCTGGGTTCCAAAAAACATTGAAGACGTTAAAGCCATAAGAGAAGGTAAATTAAAGCCAACAGAAATAGAAGAGGAGAACAGGGATTATTACCTTGAAAGAAGATATCCTGCTTTCGGAAATTTAGTTCCAAGAGATGTTGCTTCAAGAGCAGCAAAGGAAAGATGTGATGCTGGTTTTGGTGTAAATAAAACAGGAGAAGCCGTATATCTTGATTTTTCTTCAGCTATTCAGAGATATGGAAGTGAGGAAGCACATGTTAGAGGGTTAAATGAAGAAGATAAAAATTTAGTCAAAAAGTTAGGACAACAAATTGTTAAATCTAAATACGGAAACCTATTTCAGATGTATGAAAAAATTGTAGATCAAAATCCATATGAAACTCCAATGATGATATATCCAGCTGTACATTATACAATGGGAGGAGTCTGGGTTGATTACAATTTAATGACCTCGATTCCTGGATGTTATGCAATTGGAGAAGCTAATTTCTCTGACCATGGAGCTAACAGACTAGGAGCATCTGCTCTAATGCAAGGACTTGCTGATGGTTACTTTGTCTTACCATATACAATAGGAGACTATCTCTCAGACGAAATTCGAACTGGGAAGATCTCTACTGATACTCCAGAATTTATTAAAGTTGAGGAAGAGGTGAGAGTAAAACTTGCAAAACTTATTCATAATAAAGGAAAAAATCCAGTTGATTACTACCATAAAAAACTTGGTAAAATAATGTGGAATAAATGTGGAATGTCAAGAAATGAGAAAGGTTTAAAGGAAGCGATTATTGAAATTAAATCGTTAAGAGAAGATTTTCATAAAGATGTTCAGGTGCCAGGAGGTTTAAATGAGTTTAATGAGGAACTTGCCAAAGCAGTAAGAGTTTCTGATTTTCTTGAACTAGGAGAGCTTTTTGCTAAAGATGCCCTAGAAAGAACGGAGTCTTGTGGTGGACATTTTAGAGAGGAATCTCAAACACCTGAAGGAGAAGCTTTACGCGATGATGATTTTTTTAATTTTGTTTCTGCATGGGAATTCAACGAAGACCCCTCTAAAGCAATTTTAAGAAAAGAAATGTTGTATTACGAAGAGATAGAAGTTAAAACACGATCATACAAATAAAAAATGAACTTAACATTAAAAATCTGGCGTCAATCAAATTCAGAATCTAAAGGAAAAGTAGTTGACTACAAAATTACAAATATTTCACCTGACATGTCTTTTTTAGAAATGATGGATGTTTTAAACAATCAACTCATAAAAGCTGGAGATGATCCAGTAGCTTTCGATCATGATTGTAGAGAAGGTATATGCGGAATGTGTTCAATGTTCATAAATGGAGAAGCCCATGGTCCTGATAGGCTTGTTACAACTTGTCAACTTCATATGAGAAAGTTTAAAGATGGTGAAACCATAACAATAGAACCTTTTAGAGCTAATGCCTTTCCTGTCATCAAAGACTTAGTTGTAGACAGATCTGCTTTTGATAGAGTTCAACAGGCAGGGGGTTTTGTTAGTGTTAATACATCAGGAAATACCCAAGATGCAAATGCCATACCCATAGAAAAGTATGACGCTGATCGTGCATTTGATGCTGCTACATGTATAGGCTGTGGTGCTTGTGTAGCTAGTTGTAAAAATGCATCTGCTATGCTTTTTGTTTCAGCAAAAGTTTCTCAATATTCATTACTTCCTCAGGGGAAGGTTGAGGCTACAGATCGTGTCAGAAGCATGGTCAAACAAATGGATCTTGAAGGGTTTGGAAATTGTACTAACACTGGAGCTTGTGAAGTTGAGTGTCCAAAAGGAATTTCGTTAGAAAATATTGCTCGGATGAATAGAGAGTATTTATCTACTTTATTGAAAAATTAAATAGATTCAAATAATTCTATAAATTCTCCAAGTTTTTTTGGCTCTAACCATCTTGTAACAATAACCATATCTTGATTTGGAATAATAATTATATAATTACCTCCAAAACCAGCAGCATAAAAAACATTTTCAGGAATTCCTTTCCAATACCTTTTACCTTTGGGATTGTTTAGCCACCACATATATCCATAATTTGGATTAGTATTTGATGGGTAAATAGCTTTATCAATCCACTCTTTACTTATGATTTGTTTTCCATTCCAATTCCCATTAGATAAATAAAGTAATCCAAAACGGGCATGGTCTAAAGTATTAATAAAGATTCCTCCTCCGGAATGTCCACCACCAGAAACTGATTGAATCCATTGCCCATCAATATTAACCCATGAGTTATCATATCCATACCACCTCCATGAATCAGAAGCACCAATTGGATCCATAATATTTTCTTTTAGAACTTTTGGTAAAGGCTTTCTAAAAACATTTAGTAATGAGTAAGCTAAAACATTTACTCTTACATCATTATATTTATAATGAGTACCTGGTTCATAAAGCTTTCTATACTTCATGCTATCTATTGAATTTGTTTCAGGTCTATCCCCCCAATCGTTTATTCCCCACAATTCCCCAGACCAATCCGATGATTGGTTTAACAAGTGATTCCAGGTAATTAATTTATTGTGTTCTCCTGTAAAAGTTTTATCCCAAATTATTTCACTCAGTTTTTGGTTAAGGTTTGATATTATTCCTTTGTCGTATGCAATTCCAGCAACTGTTGAAAGATAGCTTTTAGTGACACTAAATGTCATATCAACCCTTTCAATTTCACCCCATTTTCCTATTATATATCCATTTTTTAAAATTAAACCAGCAGGGCCTCCTCTTTTTTTAGTTGGCCCTAAAATTTTATGGAAGGGTTCTCTTGAAAACCCTTTTAAAATAGCAACTCTTAAATCTGTATTTCCAGAATATTCATTTGAAAGAGCAAAGTCGACTGCTGAATCAATAAGTTTTTCATCAATTCCAAAAACAGTTGGATTTACCACTTTCCAATTTTCATTTTTTTCTGGATAATAATACTTTTGAGCATTTAATATAATTGAAATACAGAAAAAAAAGAAAAATATTAAATTCTTCATAGCTTTATAATGATTTGTCTAAATATAAATTTATGAAAGAAAATCTAACTATTGGACTAGTCCAAGTAAATTTAATATGGGAAAATCCAGAATTGAATAGAAAGTTAATTGGAGCATATATTGATGAATACTCTACTAAAGTTGATTTATTTATTCTACCAGAAATGTTTACTTCTGGCTTCACCATGTCACCCAAAAAAATATCTGAATCTATGAATGGAGTGACCATAAATTGGTTAAAACAACTTTCAAATAAAAAAAATGCAGCTATATGTGGATCATTAGTTATTGAAGAAAACAAATGTTTTTTTAATAGATTTCTTTTTGTTGAACCCAACGGACTAATTCAATATTATGATAAACGACATACTTTTAATATGGCTGGGGAGGGAAAATCATACTGTAAAGGATCCAATAATGGATTAATTAAATTTAAAGAATGGAAAATACTTTTACGAGTATGTTATGATCTTCGATTTCCTGTCTGGTTGAGAAATCTTGATGATTATGATTTGTTAATTATTGTTGCTAATTGGCCATCACCAAGGATTAATGCATGGGATAATTTATTAATTTCAAGGGCGATTGAAAATATGTCTTATTGTATTGGGGTAAACCGGTTAGGATCAGACGAAAATGACAATCACTATCCGGGTAGATCAGTGGTAATAGATCCCATGGGAAATAGTCTTCTTTGTTTAAAAAACAAAGCAGGTATTTCCAGTATTAATCTAGATAAAAATAAATTGAAAAAAATGAGAACTCTTTTTCCGTTTTTAGAAGATAAAGATAGTTTTACTTTAGAATAAAAACCTCATTCATTTCCCAGTTTGCCCTAAGCTCAATTGTATCAGAAAAGTATATGACTCTCTCCGGTTGAATTTTTTTTAAATAATTTCCAGTATCCCACTTTGTGTTCTTATTATCATCTAAAATAATTCGTGCTTTATAATTTTGAGGATTTAGTAATTTGAATGAGTATTTGTTTAAATCATTTTTTTCTGAAAGGCGACCAATAATATTATTTTTAAGATCCAAAAGTTCTAAAATAAAATCTTGCTCTTGGATTTTCCAATCTAGTCTAAAATTAATTACTCCATATGAATCATACCCTTTTGTAATTAGGCTTAAGTTGATAGTATCATTAGTTGCTTCCCACATATCTTTAAAAGCGTTAGGAAGAATAGTAATAGAATATTTGTCATTAGGTTCTTGATTAAAATACATTTTAATCAAATCTTTATTTTTATCTAAAATCAACTCAAAGGGTAATAAAATAGAGTCTTTATTTTTTAATGTAATAAATTCTTTATTTAATTCATAAATAGGTAAAGAGCTATTAAACTTCAGGGTATCATTTAAATCAATACTTCTATTTTGTAATGAATTTATTGTAAGTGAGTCAGGCTCAGGCTTATAAAACTTAACACTTACATTATAGATGCTGTCTTTAGTTTTGAGTGCAAATTCTAATGAATCTGCCTCTATTTCAGGAAACCAAAAATTTAAACTATCTTTTCCACGTTCTTGAGTTATTAATGTTTTAAATCCTTCAGGAACAGGAGTAACTAATTCAATTGGATTTTTTTCAGGGACTCCATAATATCCAAAAACAATGTGGTGGTCATTAATATATTTGGGACGATCCCAAAAAAACTTAGATTTTTCTTTGAAAATCCTAAAATTATATAAGGTGTCTCCAGGTAAAGAAATATTTTTATTTATAAAGCCAATTTTATCAATCCCTTGATCATATATATAGTTTTTCCCATAATCTTTAATGGCTATTATTTGAAATTTATCCTCCCTTAAGTTTTGAAAATTATATAAAGTAGAATCTAAAGTACTAGTAACATATAAAGGTTTTTTTAAATAAATCGTTGAATCGCTGTGAGTACTATCTATAGGATACAAATAAATTGAAACGAAACGTTCGCTTTCTTGTTCAAAAGCATCAGAAACTTTTCCTTTCAAAAAAAGGGAATCAATTACTGCTCCAGTTGAAAGAGTGTAAGAAAAAAAAGGTAATATATTTGATTCGTTGTTGTCTTCAATGCTACTACCAAAATTAAAAGTGTATGTTGTTTCGTCATCTAAACTTAAACTATCACTAAATTCAATTTTGATTTTTTTTGATATTGAAGATTGAGGTTCAATAGAATATTTGTTGGGATCTATAGCAGGAGAGATGATTAATTGTTCACTTATATTTTTTAGACTCATATATTCATTAAATGTGATTGTGATTTTTTCACTATCAAAAAAAGTAGTTTTATTTTTTGGGGTAGCATTTATCATTATTGGGGGTATAGTATCTTTAAAACCTCCAGTAGGAGAACCTCTTTTGGCACAACTGTAATTAAAAAAAACAAATAAAAGAGAAAATATTATTTGATTGCACCTCATAGGACTATCTTGGATAACAAAAATAATACAATAATTTATTAAGTTTTAAATAATTTTATATTGAAAGCTAAGTATTTGATTAATTCAATTTATTAAAGAGATAAAAAAACTTATTTTTGTTTTATGACAGATCAATCAGATTTATTTAAAAAAACTATATCTCATGCTAAAGAATACGGTTTTGTTTTTTCATCAAGTGAAATTTATGACGGCTTAAGTGCCATATATGATTATGGTCAAAATGGAGTTATATTAAAAAATAACATACGTGATTATTGGTGGAAATCTATGGTTCAACTTAATGAAAATATTGTTGGTTTAGATTCTGCAATTTTCATGCATCCAACTATTTGGAAAGCATCAGGACATGTTGATGCATTCAATGATCCATTGATTGATAATAAAGATTCAAAAAAACGTTATCGTGCTGATGTTTTAGTAGAAGATTATGTTTCAAAAATTGAATCAAAAATTGAAAAAGAAGTTAACAAGGCAAGTAAACGTTTTGGAAAAAAGTTTAACAAGAAAGAGTTTGTTGAAACTAACTCAAGAGTTGTCGAGTATAAGAAAAAAGCTTCTTATGCAATTACTCGATTAAATAAATATCTTGAAAATGAAGATCTAAAGCAAGTCAAAGGTTTAATTGAAGAACTAGAAATATCTTGTCCAGAATCTGGTTCAAGAAACTGGACAGAAGTAAAACAATTCAATTTAATGTTTGGCACAAAACTTGGC
>Ga0208130_1000052_pt1 | contig 61556 bp, 62 predicted proteins | sample ETNtaG_31_FD_185771 | JGI IMG/M metagenome (GOLD analysis project Ga0208130, IMG submission 185771) | Marine microbial and viral communities from oxygen minimum zone, Eastern Pacific Ocean - ETNP201310SV78 (SPAdes) (version 2) | ecosystem: Environmental > Aquatic > Marine > Oceanic ... | reverse complement strand
TCAAGCAAGACAATTAGCAATGTATTTTGCAAAAAAGTTCACAAAAGCATCTCTTGCTAGCATAGGTTCTCAAATTGGCAAAAGAGATCACGCTACAGTTTTACATGCCTGTAAAACTGTAGATAATTTAAGCTTTACGGACAAGCAGTTTAGAAAATATGTTGAAGATTTAAATCAAAAATTAACAATATAATTCCAACAAAAAATTCTACACGAATCCTAATGGTCTGTTTAGGTAATATATGTCGATCTCCAATTGCGGAGGGCGTGCTTACAAAATATCTTCCAAAATCTCTTTATAAAGTTGACTCTGCTGGTACCTCTTCGTTTCATAATGGAGAAAAACCTGATTTAAGAAGTATTGAAATAACAAAAAAAAATAAAATTGATATTAGTAGTCAAAAATCTAGACAATTTAATGTTAAGGATTTTGAAAACTTCGATCATATATATGTTATGGATAATACAAACTTAAAAGACATATTATCATTATCAACCAATCCTAAGAATTACTCAAAAGTCAAGCTTCTTATAAAAAATAAGGATGTGCCTGATCCTTATTACGGTGGAATAAAGGAGTTTAAAGACTGTTACGATTTAATCGATAAAGCATGTGTTAAAATTGCTAATAAACTTTTAAAGAATGATTAATAAGGGTGAGCTATTTCTAATTCCCAACACTATTGGAAATGATATTATTGATGATAATATCCCAAATAATATTAAATATATAATAGAAAAATTAGATTGTTTTATTGTTGAAAATCAAAAAGCTGCTAGAAAATTTATCAAGCTAGTTTCTCCTAATAAAAATCAAGAAAAATTAGTATTTTTCACTTTAAACAAACACACATCATTATTTGATGCAGATACTTTCCTAAAAAAATGTCTTGAGGGCGAATCTACTGGATTAATTTCTGATGCTGGATGTCCTAGTATTGCTGACCCAGGTAGTAATATAGTTGCTAAAGCACATCAACTAAAAATAAAAATCAGACCTTTAGTAGGCCCATCATCTATAATTTTATCTCTTATGGCTTCAGGAATGAATGGTCAAAATTTTGCATTTAATGGATACCTTCCAATTGATAAAGCTCAAAAAATAAAAAAAATAAAAATTTTTGAAAAAAAAGCAATTAAAGAAAATCAATCGCAAATATTTATCGAAACTCCTTACAGAAATGACACTTTAGCAAAAGATCTAATTAAAACCTTATCGAGCACAACTAAACTTTGCTTGGCAACTGACTTAAGTCTAAAAACTGAAGAAATTGTGTCTGATTCAGTAGGAAATTGGAGAAATAAAAACCTTATTAACATAAACAAACGCCCAACGATTTTTATAATTGACAAAGGTTAGTCTCAACGATAAATTTTCTTTTTATTAATCCAACGAATATATTTTTTTTTATTAAAATTATGTTCTTTTAAATTTCTTCCAAAAAGGTGATAGCCTTTATTTTGAGGATCAGCTACAAAAAATAAAAACTCATGATTTTCTGCATTTAAAACAGCATCAATCGCATCAAGATCAGGCATACATATGGGGCCTGGGGGTAAGCCTCTATATTTGTATGTATTATATGGAGACTTGATTTTTAAATCTTTGTATAATACCCTTCTAATTATTCTATCAAAATTATCATTTTGATCTTTTAAAGCAAAAATTACTGTGGGGTCAGCCTGGAGTTTCATTCGTTTTTTTAATCTGTTTAAATAAACTCCTGCAATTCTTGGTCTTTCATCTTTCATTACAGACTCTTTTTGAACGATAGATGCAAGAATGGAAATATCTTGCTTGGACAATCCAATTTTTTTTGCTTTGTAGATTCTATCTTTATTCCAGAAACTATTATAAGACTCTAACATTTTTTGTCTAAAAACAAAAACACTAGTATCCCAAAAAAACTCATAAGTATTAGGCAAATACATAGAAATTGCATTTTTGCTGTCAAAACCATGTTGAAGAATAAATGTTTTATCATAAAAAGCATTAATTAACGATAAACTATCAAGAAAAATCTGTTTAGAAACTCTACCAGCTAAATTTTCTAATCTTTCATGATTATTAAAGGTTACCTTAACAGCCTGACTTTTACCTCTTAATATATTAATTATATCATTATTATTACTTTTTTTTGGAATTATATATAGTCCAGATTTAACCCTAGAAGAATACCCCTTTTTATCTGCAGCTATATTAAAATAATATGAAGATTTTACAAATGGGGTAATTTGTTTTTTTAATTCAACAAAATTTGTGTTAGGTTTAACGTATAATTTAATATTTTCAGAATCAAAATTTGTATTTACTATATAAAACACATTATAAAGATGAATACAAAAGAAAATTATTAGGACAATACCAATTGGTATAAAAATTGAAAGCAGTCTCTGAAAAAATTTATTCATTAAATATTTTTTTCATATAACTTAAAGCTTTTTTTGACAAAACCAGACTTTTCAAACAATTTAATACTTTTTTTATTATTAGGATCAATTGATGCACACAGCTTTTTTATACCAAAAATATTTAAACAATACGATTCTAAAAGTTTAATTGACTCATAGCCTATTCCGGTCCTTCTATATTGATCCAAAACAACTATACCAATAGATGCTTTATTAAGAAAAAATTGATATTCAAATAAATCAATGAAACCCAACGTCTGATCTTTATTTGAGGTTATTACAAATCTTTTTTGTTTAGCTTCAAGAATACTTTGTAGGGATGCATTTTTAATGTAATTCTCTATTGTTGATTTTGAGAAAGGTTTATCTTGAACTGAGTGAATCCATAAGTTTTTATCATTCTCAGTTTTTAGTAAAACTTCAAGGTCAGAGCTTTTCAAATTTCTAAGTTTAATCTTCATCATAGATTAATTTGTCCTATGTATACCTTCTTTACCGGTCCTTCTAAAAATATTTCAGAATAATGACCTTCAAATTTAAAAGAAATATAAAGTCTGCCACCAGCAGTTAAGATTCTAATTTTATTTTTTGATGTTCTACCTAGTGAGTGCATAGCAATTGCTGATGCAACTGCTCCTGTACCGCAAGATAAAGTTTCCCTCTCCACCCCTCTTTCATACGTTCGAATTTCAAATTCTTTTGATGAATTTTTTTTTATAAAATTGACATTAACTCCACTGGGGTGATATTTTTTTGAATATCTTATTTTTGATCCAACTTCATTTACATTAATAGATTTAATATTAGTTTTTTCAATAATATGGTGAGGAGATCCAGAATTAATTAATGAATATTTTTCATTTGTTGATATTTGATGAATATCATTCATACTTAAAATTATTGATGAGTCATTTTTAACTTTTGCTTTGTGAGGACCATCAGCTGCTAAGAATTCTGTACGGGATTTAATTATTTTTAATGTATACGCGAGGTGAACAACACATCTAGCTCCATTTCCACACATTGAGCTAATTTCTCCATTTGAATTAAAATATTTCATCTCAAAATCAAATTTATTATGATTATTCAGCAAAATAAAACCATCACCTCCTACCCCATATTTTCTGTCACAAATTTCATTGATTTGATTGGATGAAAAACTCAAATTATTTAATCTATTATCAACAATTACAAAATCATTTCCTGCACCTTGATATTTAAAAAAATTAATCTTCATTTAATCAAAAATAGTTAAAAACTAGTTAAAGATTTACAGACATTAAATGATCTTATTAATTTTGACCAAAATATTAATTAAAATGAAATCATATTTAAAATTAACAATTGTTGCCCTTTTAAGTAGTCTTTTTTCTTTGCTTATATATGACCAACTCAAAACTGATATTCCTCAACCTGAAATCAGAAGTTATGAAAAAATATTCCCTTCAAATTATGTTAGCTTTAATACTGGTATTGAAGAAACTGACTTTACTTTAGCCGCTAGTAAAACTATCAATGCAGTAGTACATATAAAAAACACAAGTAATTATATTGAAAACTCTAGGAACTGGTTGTACAATTTATATGGAGAATCAGCTCCAAAAAAAGTTGGAAGTGGATCAGGAGTTATTATTTCTCCTGATGGTTACATTATTACTAATGATCATGTTATTGATGGTGCTGCTGAAATAGAGGTTACAATTAATAATAATCAAGCCTACAAAGCCATTTTAGTTGGTTCAGATCCATACACAGACATAGCTGTACTAAAAATTGATCCCAAAACACCTTTAAATTATATTCCATTTGGAAATTCAGAATCTGTTAAAATTGGTGAGTGGGTTTTAGCTGTTGGAAATCCTTTTAATTTAAACTCAACAGTTACTGCAGGGATTGTTAGTGCAAAATCGAGAGACTTAAATAAATTAGATAGGAAGAATCAATCATTTATTCAAACAGATGCAGCCGTAAATCAAGGAAATAGTGGTGGAGCATTAATTAACACCAAAGGAGAGCTTATTGGAATTAATACCGCAATAACATCAATGACTGGAGGTTTTGTCGGTTACTCTTTTGCTGTTCCAAGTAATCTTGCTAGAAAAGTTTTTGAAGATCTTTTGGAATATGGGAATGTTCAAAAAGGCTTGTTAGGTGTAACAGGAAATGCATTGGATCAAAATTTAGCAGAAAAACTTGAAATCAGCCAAACAGAAGGCTTTTATGTAAATGGTGTTGAACCCAGTCTTGGTGCAGAAGAAGCTGGGATTACTAAAAATGATATTATTACGGAAATTGATAAAATAAAAATTAATAAATTTTCTGATATGTCAGGATATTTATCAACGAAACGCCCTGGAGATAATGTTAAAGTCAAATACATAAGAAATGGTAAAGTTTTAACAACTGATGTCATTCTAAAAAAAGTTATTAGAACAAATTTTTTAGGAATGGAATTAAAGAATAAGTCTAATGATAAATCAAATTCAGGAGTTATAATTACAAAAATTCAGAACCCAAGATTGTATAATTTGGGAATAGATCAAAACTATTTACTTTTAAAAATAAATGACAAAAAAATTAATGACATTGGTGAAATTGAAAGAATAAATATTGAATCAATAAAATCTATTTTATTTATGAGTCCTAAAGGCGAAAAAGAAAGAATAATTTTTGAATAAGTTTTTTTATTATTTTAAAAGCTTAATAATCAAGTCTTTTTTTTATAATTGCTCTAATTTTTATTATGCGAATAGATATTATAACTATTTTTCCTGAACTACTTGAAAGTCCTTTCAATGCATCAATTGTTAAAAGAGCTAAAGAATCTAAACATGTCAAAATTGTTTTTCATAACCCTAGAGATTTTACATCCAATAAATTTAAACAAATAGATGATTATCAATATGGCGGTGGACCAGGAATGGTTCTAATGATTGAGCCAATTGCAAAATGTATACAAAGTCTAAAATCAAAAAGAAATTATAATGAAGTTATATTTCTTACCCCAGATGGAAAAACATTTAATCAAAAAATGGCTAATAAATTATCAAATTATAAAAATCTAATTCTATTGTGTGGTCATTACAAAGGAGTTGATCAAAGAATAAGAGATAATTTTATAACACAAGAAATATCAATTGGAGATTTTGTCTTGTCGGGAGGAGAATTAGCTGCAGCAGTATTATGTGATTCAATAGTTAGATTAATTCCAGGAGTTCTAGGTGATGAATCCTCTGCATTAAATGACAGCTTTCAAGATAATATTTTAGCTCCACCAATATATACCAGACCTTCAAATTATGAAGGATTGAAAGTGCCTGAAATACTTTTATCAGGAAATACACCCAAAATTGAAAGTTGGAGAGAAGATAAATCAATTGAAATAACAAAAAAGCTTAGACCAGATCTTTTCAAAGATTAACTTTAATTGAATTTTTCTTTTAAAAAAAAATAAAGTATTTTTGCATCGAAATTTAACCTCTGACGAAAACCGTGAATGTTACTTTTTTAAAATTTGAAATAATTTATAATGGAAACATTAATTGACTATGTCCAAAAGGAATTTATTAAAAAGAATGATTTTCCAAAATTTTCTTCAGGAGATACAATAACTGTTTACTACCAAATTCGTGAAGGAGAAAAAGTTAGAACTCAATTTTTCAAAGGGGTAGTAATACAAATAAAAGGTAAAGGTGAGTCAAAAACTTTTACTATCAGAAAAATGTCTGGTACTATTGGTGTTGAAAGAATATTTCCAATAAACCTCCCTACCATTGAAAAAATAGAAATCAACAAACAAGGTAAAGTTAGACGATCACGAATTTATTATTTTAAAAATCTACGTGGTAAAAAAGCAAGAATTAAAGAAGTAATCAAATAATAAATAAAAACCGCTTTTCAAGCGGTTTTTTAAATTTATCAAATACAATCTTATGTATATTTGCCAAAACATAAACTCCTTTTAAAATGCCCAAAATAAAAGTTAAAAACCCCGTAGTTGAAATTGATGGTGATGAGATGACAAGAATTATATGGGATTTCATAAAACAAAAACTGATTTTACCTTACATTGATGTTGATTTAAAATACTTTGATTTAAGTATTAAAAATAGAGATTTTACTGATGATCAAGTAACCATTGAATCAGCTAATGCAATTAAAAAGTATAATGTTGGAATAAAGTGTGCGACTATAACTCCTGACGAAGAAAGAGTAAAGGAATATACTTTAAAAAAAATGTGGAGATCTCCAAATGGAACAATAAGAAATATTGTGGGAGGTACTGTTTTTAGGGAGCCAATAATTATGAAAAATGTTCCCAGATATGTTCAAGGTTGGACAAAACCTATATGTATTGGCAGACATGCTTTTGGAGACCAATACAAGGCAACTGATATTGTAACACATGGTAAAGGAAAACTTACAATGACGTTTACTCCAAAAAATGGTGATCAACCAAAATCATGGGAAATATATGATTTTAAGGAAGATGGTGTAGCTATGGGTATGTATAATATTGATTCCTCAATCTATGGTTTTGCTAGGTCTTGCATGAATAGAGCTCTTGATAAAAAATGGCCACTATTTCTATCAACAAAAAATACAATTCTCAAAGCATACGATGGAAGGTTTAAAGATATCTTTCAAGAAGTTTTTGAAAATGAATTTGAGGATGTTTTCAATTCTACCGGCATCACATATGAACATAGATTAATTGATGATATGGTTGCAGCTGCAATGAAGTGGAAAGGAGGATTTGTTTGGGCTTGTAAAAATTATGATGGGGATGTTCAATCTGATACTGTTGCACAGGGGTTTGGTTCCCTTGGCTTAATGACTTCTACACTAGTTACCCCAGATGGCAAAACAATGGAAGCAGAAGCTGCTCATGGAACTGTTACAAGGCATTACAGAAAACATCTGAAAGGAGAATCAACATCAACTAATCCCATTGCTTCAATTTTTGCATGGACTAGAGGTTTAGCTTTCAGGGGTAAATTAGATAATAATCTTGATCTAATTAATTTTTGTGAATTATTAGAGAATGTTTGTATAGAGACTGTTGAAAGTGGTAAAATGACAAAAGACTTAGCCATATTAATTCACAATGAAAATTTAACCGAAAATGATTATTTGTCTACACAAAAATTTCTTAATGAAATTAAACTTAATCTTGATCAGAAACTTTCTTAAAATCATAATTTATGAAATACAGAAAAGTTACTGAACAAGATTCTATATATGACAATATAGAGAGTAAAAGTATACTTGAAATAATAACAGATATTAACCAAGAGGATTTTAAAGCCCTAAAATCAGTAGAAAAGGTCATTCCTGAAATAGAAAAAATTATTAAGAAAATTGTTATTCAACTTGAAAAAAAAGGACGTCTTTTTTATGTTGGTGCTGGAACTAGTGGTAGACTTGGAGTGTTGGATGCCTCAGAATGCCCTCCAACATTTGGAACGGACCCTAGTTCCGTCATAGGTTTGATTGCTGGAGGTGACAATGCTTTAAGAAATTCTGTTGAAGATGCGGAAGATGATTTTTCGGCAGGTTGGGAACAACTGCAATTAAATTCTGTAAACTCTAATGATTTTGTAATTGGAATTGCAGCTTCTGGATCGACTCCTTTTGTCGTTGGTAGCTTAAAGATGTGTCAAGAAAATAATATTCCAACTGCCTGTATTTGTTCAAACCCAAAAAGTCCAATAACTCAATATTCAGATTATCCAATTGAAGTAATTGTTGGACCAGAATACATAACTGGAAGCTCAAGAATGAAAGCTGGCACTGCTCAAAAGCTCATACTCAACATGATTTCCACGACAACAATGATCAAATTAGGTCATGTGAAAGGAAATAAAATGATTGACATTCAAATTACTAATGAAAAACTTAAAGATCGAGCATGTAGAATAATTCAAGAAAATTTAAATATTGATTACTCGGATGCACTAAATTTATTGAAAAAACACAGAAGTGTCAGAAATGCTATTGCTTTTTACGATAATGAATAAAGAAAATTTTATAAATGGCATAAAAAAAATTGCTTTAGCAATCAGTTTTGCCTTTGTTGGACCATATTTGATACATCAAGCATTTCAAAATAAAAATCACGAATTTTACCTTTATGTTTTATCTTTAGGTATTATAATAGCTGCTATTTCAATCATTTTAGGATTTTTGGGAATATCCAATTTAGTAAAATCATTATTGAGTGATGATAAAAAATAAACAGATTATTAACTCTACCCTTTGTCACAATTGACAGTCAGCTTATCTTTACAACTGATTACAATTTTAATATGATCAATATTACTTTTCCCGATGGTGCAAACAAAAACTACGAAAACGGTATTTCGGTTATTGAAGTTGCAAAAAGTATTAGTGAAGGGTTATCTAGGAATGTTCTTACGGCAAAATTTAATAATAAAACGGTTGAAACCTCAACTTTATTAGAAAGTGATGGTGACATAACTTTTTATACATGGAATGATGATGAGGGCAAATCTGCTTTTTGGCATTCCTCAGCTCATGTTCTAGCTGAAGCAATAATGGATATATATCCACACGCAAAACTAACAATTGGCCCCTCAATTGAAAATGGGTTTTATTACGATGCGGATTTTGGAGATATTAGTTTATCAGAAAAAGACTTAATGGGTCTTGAAACAAAATTTATGGAGCTTGCTAGAAAGAAATCTGTTTTTAAAATGAGATCATCTACAAAATCAGATGCTCTAAGTTATTACAGAGATATTAATAATGAGTATAAAATAGAATTAATTAATGGTCTAGAAGATGGTAGTATAACTTTTTGTGATCATTCAAATTTTACTGATTTGTGCAGAGGTGGTCACATACCAAACACTGGACTCATTAAAGCCGTAAAACTAACTTCTGTTGCAGGAGCCTATTGGAGAGGAGATGAAACTAGAAATCAACTTACTCGTATCTATGGAATTTCATTTCCTAAAAATAATGAACTAAGAAAATATCTTGAGTTAATTGAAGAAGCAAAAAAAAGAGACCATCGAAAACTAGGAAAAGAATTAGAATTATTTACATTTTCTCAAAAGGTTGGTATAGGTCTTCCACTTTGGCTACCAAAAGGAGCTGCTTTAAGAGAAAGATTAGAAAACTTTTTAAAAAAAGCCCAAAAGAAAGCAGGATATGAACAGGTAATCTCTCCTCATATAGGCAACAAGGAACTTTATATGACATCTGGTCATTTCCAAAAATATGGATCAGATAGTTTTCAACCAATTGAAACTCCCGCAGACGGTGAAAGCTTTCTTCTAAAACCTATGAATTGTCCACATCATTGTGAGATTTATAAAGCAAAACAATGGAGTTATAAAGATCTCCCAATTAGATATGCTGAGTTTGGAACTGTCTACAGATATGAACAAAGTGGTGAGCTTCATGGTTTAACAAGAGTAAGAAGTTTTACTCAAGACGATGCTCATATTTTTTGCATGCCTGATCAATTAAATGATGAATTTAAAAGTGTTATTGATCTTGTTTTATATGTTTTTAATTCACTAGGGTTTAATGATTTTATTGTACAAGTTTCATTAAGGGATAAAAATAATCCTGAAAAATATATTGGAAGTGATAAAAATTGGGAATTAGCTGAAAATGCAATAATTAATGCCACAAAAGAAAAGAACCTTAAATATATAATTGAATATGGGGAAGCCGCATTTTATGGGCCAAAGCTTGATTTCATGGTTAAAGATGCATTAGGAAGAAAATGGCAATTGGGTACAATTCAAGTCGATTATAATCTTCCAGAAAGATTTGAATTAACCTACAAAGGGTCTAATAATGAATTTCACAGACCTATTATGATCCATAGAGCTCCTTTTGGAAGTCTAGAAAGATTTGTTGCTATTTTACTTGAACATACTGCAGGAAACTTTCCTATATGGTTAGCCCCAGATCAAGTAATAATTTTGTGTGTTAGTCAAAAACACGAAAAATACGCTAAAAAAGTTTTAAATTACTTAGAAAATAACGAAATTCGCGCCTCCTTGGATTCTCGAAATGAGACAATAGGAAAAAAAATACGACAAGCAGAAATGAATAAAATTCCTTTTATGCTAATTGTAGGAGAAAAAGAATATGAAAATCAGTCTGTTTCTGTAAGAAAACATAAAGAGGGTGATTTGGGAACTAAATCAATGAAAGGGTTGATTGAAATAATAAAAAAAGATATTGACAATAGTATGTCCAATCTGAAACTGTAATTTAAAAATAGAAGTCATAGCAATTCGAAGAAGAAGAACAAACCGTCCTGGTAGAGTTATCAAGGAAAATCCTCATTTAATCAATGAGAAAATTACAGCTCATGAAATTAGGTTAGTTGGAGATAATGTTGAGGTTGGGGTTTATAAACTTCCTCAAGCACTTATACTTGCAAGAAATCAAGGATTAGATTTAGTAGAAATTTCTCCAAAAGCCGTCCCACCTGTTTGCAAGATTCTTGAATACAAAAAGTTTTTATACGAACAGAAAAAAAGAGAAAAATCCTTAAAATCGAAAGCTACAAAAGTAGTAATTAAAGAAATAAGATTTGGTCCCAATACTGATGACCATGACTATGAGTTTAAAAAGAAACATGCTGAAAAATTTTTAAAAGATGGTGCAAAGCTGAAAGCTTTTGTTTTTTTTAAAGGAAGATCAATAATATTTAAAGAACAAGGTCATATATTATTACTTAGATTAGCTCAAGATTTAGAAGAATGGGGGAAAGTTGAACAATTGCCTGAATTGGAAGGTAAAAGAATGATCATGTTCATAACACCAAAGAAAAAATAAACAAATTTAAATTTAGGTTATGCCAAAAATGAAAACAAAATCAAGTGCAAAAAAGAGGTTTAAAGTTACCGGATCAGGAAAAATTAAACGAAAACATGCATTTAAAAGTCACATCCTGACAAAAAAGTCCAAAAAAAGAAAACTTGCATTAACTCATTCTGGATTGGTTCATAAAAGTGATGAAGAAAATATTAAAGTACAATTACGCTTAAAATAATTGTAAGTTAATGGTCAATAAATTAATAACCCTGAATTTAGGCTTTAAGAACTTTTAATAGTCGCCTAATTCAAAAAACAAATAATCATGCCTAGATCAGTAAACTCAGTAGCTTCAAGAGCTAGAAGAAAAAAAATATTAAAACAAGCAAAAGGATATTTTGGACGTAGAAAAAATGTCTGGACAATCGCAAAAAATGCAGTTGAGAAGGCTATGTCCTACGCCTACAGAGATAGGAAAAATAACAAAAGAAATTTCAGAAGTTTGTGGATTTCAAGGATAAACGCAGCAGCAAGATTAAATGGAATGTCTTACAGTCAATTCATGTACAAAATTAAGTCAAATAAAATTGATTTGAATAGAAAAGTTCTAGCTGACTTAGCTATGAACAATCCTGATGCCTTTAATGCGATTATAAAAAAAATTAAATAAAGCTTTTAGTATAAATTAAACCTGCTAATAGCAGGTTTTTTTATTTTAAATCCATGTTCAAAATATATCACAATCCCAGATGCAGAAAATCAAGAGAAGCACTTGATCTATTAAAAGATCAAAATGTTAAGTTTGAAATTGTTTATTATTTAATAAATAAACTTGTAAAAAATGATATCATAGAAATACTATCTCAACTTAAAACTTCCCCTGATAAATTAATAAGAAGACAGGAAAAAATATGGAAAGAGTTATTTAAAAATGAAGATTTAACTAATGATCAGCTAATAGAAATATTAGTTAAACACCCTAAGCTTATTGAACGCCCAATTATAACAAAAAATCAAAAAGGTGTGATAGGTAGACCAATTGAAAACTTGAAAAAATTTATCATTGACTCTTAAACCTTTTCATTTAGCTATTGTCTAGTTCGTCATTATTTTCATATTCAATGAGTAAATTAACTTGTTTACTTCTTTTATTTGGTGTTATATTTTATTCAAGTGCACAAATAAATCCTAACAAAAATTTACAAAAAATTAATCTTGTAGGCAAAGTAATAGATAAGGAAACAAGGCAACCACTTGAATATGCTACAATTTCTTTGACCAACCTCAAGAATCCCGAAAATTTTCAAGGAGGAATTAGTGATGTAGATGGTAAGTTTAATATTAAAGTTAGTCCAGGAGTATATTTACTTACAATTGAATTTATTTCCTTTAAAAAATATATTCAGCAAGATTTAATTATAAAAAGTTCTATTGATATTGGTGAGATTGAACTTGAAATTGAGGTCAATACTCTTAATGAAGTTGAAGTGATAGGGGAAAGAACAGAAGTAGAAATTAAATTAGATAAACGTATTTATAATGTTGGCAAGGATATAACCGTTAGAGGTGGTTCGGTTGCTGATGTTCTTGATAATGTTCCATCTGTTTCTGTTGATGTTGATGGTGCTGTTGCATTAAGAGGTAATAGTAATGTGCGGATACTCATTAACGGAAAGCCATCTGGTTTAGTCGGTATTTCAGGGCCTCAAGGTCTTAGACAACTTCCAGCTGAGTCTATCGAAAAAGTTGAAGTTGTAACTTCTCCTTCAGCCAGATATGATGCTGAAGGTACAGCTGGTATTTTAAATATTATTTTAAAAAAACAAGAATTAATAGGTCTTAATGGTAATTTTTCTTTAAACGCTGGTATACCCAGAAGTAACAGGGGTTCCACATCACTAAACTGGAGAACAAAAAAATTGAATATTTTTAATACAACTACTATTGGAGATACTCAAACTAAGGGTAATTACTTGAACAATAATGAATATTTAGATCTTGAAAGAGGGAGCACTTATTTAAATGAGAAAAGAAATAGTTATCGTAATCGTAAAAGTATTTTCAATAATTTAGGGTTGGAGTATTACATAAATGATAAAAGCTCTCTTATTTTAAGTGGTTTTTATAGAACAAGTGATAATTCAAACAATACAATAAATAACTTAAATGAATTAAATGTAACAGGTTATATTGATAGCTATGTCCAAAGAATTGAAAATGAAAATGAAAAAGATAATTCATTTCAATATTCTTTAGATTATGACAATGAATTTGATGATAAAGGAAAAAAAATAACTGCAAGAATTCAATATGAAGAAAGTACAGAAGACGAATTAGGGGAAATTGAATCAATAACAAAATTACCTTTTTTACTACCTTCTTTATTTGAAAAAGTTTCAAATTTAGAAGATCAAAAAAGGTTTTTATTACAAACAGACTATGTATGGCCAATAGATGAACATACTCAATTTGAAATAGGTTATCGAGGAAGATTCAATACTCAAATAACAGATTATGAGGTTGGTTATATGAATCAATCTACGGTTAGTTCATTATCTCCAACTTATATATTAGACACAAATCTCTCTAACACATTAACTTATAAAGAATATGTGAATGCATTTTATTCTCAGTTTGGAAAAAAAATTAATAAATTCTCATATCTAATAGGGCTTCGTCTTGAGAGCTCCAATATTCAAATTTATCAACAAACCACATCAGAGTATTCTCAAAAAAAATACATAGATGGTTTTCCAACTATAAATATATCCTATGAGTTTAATGATAAAGAAAACTTTACCCTAGGATACAGTAGGAGAATTCGTAGACCTAGATCTAGATATATAAACCCCTTCCCTTCAAGAAGTAGTGTTACTAATATTTTTCAGGGCAATCCTAATATAAACCCAAGTTATTCAAATACCTTTGATTTAGGATATCTTAAAAGGTGGGATAAATTAACTTTTAACAGTTCCTTATACTTTCAAAGATCAACTAGCGTCTTTACTTTTATCACACAAGATACTGGAATGACGGTTGTTATATCTGGAGATATTAACAATTCTGATAGTGAAATTTTAGAGGTTCCTGTATTAAAATTGAGCCCAATTAACCTGTCTGAAAACAATAGAATAGGGACTGAATTTAACTTGGCCTACACACCTTCAAAAAAAGTAAGAATAAATGGAAATTTTAATTTATTTAATTCAGAAACAATCGGATCATACAATGGTACAAGTTTTGATGCAACAAACTTAAGTTGGTTTGCTAGAATGAATTCAAATATTAAGCTTCCTTTAGATATTGATTGGCAAACAAGGTTTTATTATAGTGGTCCTAGAGTTACTGCACAAAGTGAAAGTAAAGGAATATTTTCAATGAGTAGTGCTATAAATAAAGATATTTTGAACAACAAAGGAACAATTTCATTTAGAGCAAGTGATATTTTTAATTCATCAAAAAGAATTTCTAAAACCATTACACCTACCTTTATTAGTTATGGTGAATTTCAATGGAGACAACCAACATATATATTAACTTTTATATATAGAATTAAACAAAAGAAAAACCAGCGAAGTAGAGATCAAATAAATCAATCAGGAAATAGTGAATTTGATTTTTAACTGAACTAACTTTTACTTTTTTTAGATGCTCTCCACTCATTAAAATATTCGAGTGCCGATCCAAAAAGCCAATATGGTATTACGAAAGTTATTAAAAATATCATAAGCCAGAAGCCAATAGTAACAATAGATAGAAAAGCTAAAAAACCTAGATATTGATCAAATTCAAACATAAATAAGATTTGTTTTTTCAAAAGTACAATAATTATCTATTTTTAGAAATATTTTCTAAGTTTTGATTTATGTATTTTTGTAATATAATTTTTCGAATATGGAATACAGAATAGAAAAAGACACTTTAGGGGAAGTTAAAGTTCCGATAAATGTTTATTGGGGTGCCCAAACTGAACGCTCAAGAAATAATTTTAAGATTGGAGCTCCCTCCTCAATGCCATTAGAGATAATTTATGGATTTGCATACCTGAAAAAATCTGCTGCTTATACAAATCATGACCTTGGAGTTCTTTCTGCTAAAAAAAGAGATTTAATATCTAATGTATGCGATGAAATTATTGAAGGTATTCACGATTCTCAATTTCCACTTGTAATATGGCAAACAGGATCAGGAACCCAGTCTAACATGAATATTAATGAGGTTATTGCCAATAGAGCACATGTTATTGCAGGTAACAAATTAGGTAAAGGAATAAAATTATTAAACCCTAATGATGATGTTAATAAATCACAATCTTCTAATGACACATTTCCAACAGCCATGCACATAGCAGCTTATAAAAAAATTATTGAAGTAACTATTCCTGGGGCAGAAAAATTAGAAAAGGCCTTGTATATAAAAGCAAATGAATTTAAATCTATAGTAAAAATTGGACGAACCCATTTGATGGATGCAACTCCACTTACCCTGGGTCAAGAATTCTCAGGTTATTGTTCTCAGATTAATCATAGTATAAAAGCTATTAAAAACACTCTATCTCACTTATCTGAACTTGCAATAGGTGGAACAGCAGTTGGAACTGGAATAAATACACCCAAAGGTTATGCTAAAAAAGTTGCTAAGTACATTTCAAAGTTTACTGGACAACCATTCATTACTGCTAAAAACAAGTTTGAATCATTAGCTGCTCATGATGCTGTAGTGGAAACTCATGGAGCTTTAAAACAACTTGCAGTTGCCTTAAATAAAATAGCTAATGATATTAGAATGTTATCATCAGGACCAAGGTCAGGTATTGGGGAAATTTTATTGCCAGCGAACGAACCCGGAAGCTCAATAATGCCGGGTAAAATTAATCCAACACAATCAGAAGCACTAACAATGGTTTGTGCAAAAGTAATGGGAAATGATGTAGGGATTACTATTGGTGGAACTCAAGGACATTTTGAGTTAAATGTATTCAAACCTTTAATGGGTTCTAATTTAATTGAATCAGCAACACTAATAGGTGAATCTTGTGAAAGTTTTGCCAAAAATTGTGTGGAAGGGATTACGGTAAATAAAAAACGAATTGATGAGCTATTAAATAACTCTTTAATGCTAGTTACTGCATTAAATACTAAAATAGGATATTACAAAGCAGCAGAAATAGCAAATAAAGCTCATAAAGATGGGACAAGTCTAAAAAAAGCCTCTCTATCGCTTGGTTATTTAACAGAAAGTGAATTTGACAAATGGGTTAGGCCAGAGTTAATGACTGGTAATGAAAAATAATTTTCAAATCATTCCATACAATAAAAAATTTAATCAGTTTTTTTATGATTTAAATATTGAATGGCTGGAGTCATATTTTGAAGTAGAACCCTATGATCTTGATATTTTAAAATACTCCGAAAAATTAATCATTAATAATGGAGGTCACATTTTTTTTGGAGAGATAAATAATATTATAATTGGAACTTTTGCTTTTATTAAAAATAATAATAATTCATATGAGCTATCAAAAATGGCAATAGAAAAAAATCAGAGAGGACTGGGGTATGGAAGTAAAATGCTTGAATTTGCAATTTTATTTGGACAAGAAAATAATTGGAAAAAAATATATCTATACACAAGTTCTAAATTAAAGAACTCTATATACCTTTATAAAAAATATGGTTTTAAAAAAACTGAACTAAAAAGCAGTCCATATAAAAGAGGAGATATAAAAATGGAATATAAATTTTGAGTTAATTAAACTTAATTCCTTGATAATTTTTTGTATTGAATTTTTTTTGGAAGAAGTTCTGATCCTAATCTGTTTTTTTTATTTTCCTCATAATCAGAGTATGAGCCTTCAAAAAAATAAACTTGGGAATTTCCCTCAAACGCTAAAATATGTGTGCATATTCTGTCTAAAAACCATCTATCATGAGAAATTACAACTGCGCAACCTGCAAAGTTCTCAAGACCTTCTTCTAAAGCCCTTAAAGTATTGATATCTAAATCATTAGTTGGTTCATCTAATAATAAAACATTCCCTTCTTCTTTTAGAGTCATAGCTAGGTGAAGTCTATTTCTTTCACCTCCAGAAAGAGTTGAAACTTTCTTACTCTGCTCATTTCCACTGAAATTAAAACGACTAAGATATGCTCTAGAATTTACTTGTTGATTTCCAATAACAATTATATCCTGTTCATCACAAAAATTTGCCCATATTGATTTTTCAGAATCGATATTACTATGTGCCTGATCAACGTATGCAACTTTAACAGTTTCTCCTGATTTAAAAGAACCACTATCTGGGGACAACTCTCCCATTATTAGCTTAAACAATGTTGTTTTTCCAGCTCCATTTGGACCAATAACTCCAACAATACCCGCCGGGGGTAATCTAAAACTGAGATCTTCATATAAAAGCTTATCACCAAAAGATTTACTAACCCCTTTAGCTTCTATGACTTCATTTCCAAGTCTTGGACCTGAAGGAATATAGATTTCTAACTTTTCATCAATAATTTTATAGTCTTGATTAAGCAATTTATCATAATTTGATAATCTAGCTTTTTGTTTAGTCTGTCTTCCTTTTGGAGACATTCTTACCCATTCAAGTTCTCGTTCTAAGGTTTTTTGTCTTTTACTTGCATTTTTTTGCTCATTTGATAAGCGCCTTGATTTTTGATCAAGCCATGATGAATAATTACCTTTCCAAGGAATTCCTTCACCCCTATCTAATTCCAATATCCATCCAGCAACATTATCCAGAAAATATCTGTCATGAGTTACAGCAATAACAGTCCCCTTATATTGAGCTAAATGATGTTCAAGCCAATGAACAGATTCAGCATCTAGATGATTTGTAGGCTCATCCAACAACAATACATCTGGCTTTTGAAGGAGTAATCTACACAAAGCAACCCTTCTTAACTCTCCACCTGATAGGACAGATATACTTTCATTTCCATCTGGAGTTCTTAATGCATCCATAGCAATTTCTAATTGAGTATCAAGTTCCCATGCATTTCTAGAATCAATTTCATCTTGCAAAGCAGCTTGTTTATCCATTAATTTTTGCATTTTTTCAGGATTTTCATACACTTCTGGAAGTGCATATTGGTCATTAATTGAATTGAACTCGTCAAGAATTTTAACTGTATCAGAAACCCCTTCTTTTATTATATCAATTACAGTTTTAGTATTATCAATTATTGGTTCTTGCTCAAGATACCCAATTGTATAATCTTGGTTAAAATTCACATCACCTCTATGGTTATTATCAACTCCAGCTATAATTTTCAAAAGTGAAGACTTACCAGAACCATTCAAACCTAAAATCCCAATTTTGGCACCGTAAAAAAAACTAAGGTGAATGTTTTTTAAAACTTCCTTTTGAGCTCCGGGGTATATCTTGGAGACACCCGACATTGAAAAAATTATTTTTTTATCCTCGGACATTTAAATTCTACCTCTAAGAGCGTTAAATGCCCAGGCAACAGCGTTAAAACCTAAACCCATGACAGTAAAACCAATTGTATATTCCTTGTATAGAAAAACTCCAAGGAGAATTAAAGAACTTCCTAATATCATAAGAATTAAAGCTGCATACCCAAATATTTTGTTTTTATTTAAACTCATAAATTAAAATTTGGTTATTAATTGATCCACTGAATTTTTCCATTTATATTTTTTTGAAAAAATAAAAAGTATAATTGGGTAGAAGAACAAAATACTAATTAACATTTCTGGATATAAATTAGGCTCAGAAATATCTTTTAAAACAGAATTTGTTTGAAATGCTGTCCAATCAGCTGTGACAAGAAGTGCTCCGACAAGGTTATTTGCAGCATGCCACCCGATCGCGAGCTCAACACCTTCATCCATCAAAGTCATAATACCTAAAAATAAGCCCGTTCCGATATAATATACCATTATACCATATCCTAATTTGCCGACTTCAGGATTTGCTATATGCAAACTACCAAAAATTATAGAGGTGAATAATAACGGTGCCCATCTATTTCTAAATAGGTTTCCAAAACCTTGCATTAAATAACCTCTAAAAACATACTCCTCAAGACTCGTTTGTAGCGGTACAAAAATTATAGCTATAAAAAACATTATTAGAAAGGGAATGGGTTTAAAATTCCATATATAATTCTCAGGAGAAGTCAGATAATCATAAGAAACCATACATAATGTTATAGATGCCCACAAAGTAAAAGCAAAAAATATTCTACCATAGTCTAGCTTATTTCGGCTAGTGACGATACTTCTCATCGATTTTTCATGAATTTTTTTGACAACTAGCCATAAACCAATAAAGGTAAATGCAAAAGGAAAAAGCATTAGGAATAAGCGAGTATTAGATGGTATTATATTTAGCAGTTCCATTGGATTTAATGCAGAGGTGTCAACTTCATCTGACTTAGTGGCTAGCGAACTTATAAATACTATTAAAAGAGGGATTTGACCAATAATATTAAATAGGATTATTATAAAAGACCCTAATAAATAGTATCCAAATCTAAACACTCTACCTTCTTCATATTTTAAAAACATATCTTGAGTTTAATTTTCGAATATACTTAAATAAAAAAAGTTTTTCAAAATCTTTATTATGATTCTGAATAACACCTTCCATATCAAAAATAATAGCAAATTAAATATTAATTAATTTTTTTTGTATAGGTTGTTAATTTACAAAGTGAAATTAATTCATTTTTTTCATTTATTACTTTAATTTCCCATAATTGAATAGTTTTTCCTTGTTTGATTGGTCTTGCTGTTGCGTAAACAAACCCTTCTGAAATACTTTTCAAATGATTTGCAGAAATTTCAATTCCTCTAACAGATACGCTTCCATTTTTATTTAATAAAAAAGAAGCAGAGCTACCAACTGTTTCAGCTAAGGCAACAGTTGCCCCACCATGAAGAATACCGTTTGGTTGATGTACTTTTGAAGTCACTGGCATTCTAGCTGTCACATAATCATCTCCAATGTCAGTAAATTCAATATCTAATGTTTCCATTAATGTATTAATATTGTCATTACAGATACTTAAAATTTTTTCTTTGTCCATATATAAAATAAAATAACCTTACGAAATGTAAGGTTATTTAGATAATTGAATTAAAATTTATAATTTATTTAACTTCTTCGAAATCTACATCTTGTACATCATCACCACCTGATTTGTTAGAATCAGATTTAGAACTTGATTCAGCAGATGTTCCCCCATCTTTTTGGGCTGCCTCTGCTTGTGCTTTATACATTTCTTCTGAAGCATTTTTCCATGCTTCATTTAATTTATCAAGTTCAGGTTCTATAAGCTTAAGATCCTTAGTTTCATATGCTTTCTTTAGGTCTTGCAGTGCACTTTCAACTGACTTTTTTTTGTCTTCAGATAATTTATCTCCAAACTCTGAGAGTTGTTTTTCTGTTTGAAAAATTAATTGATCAGCACTATTCATCTTATCAACTTGCTCTTTAGCTTTCTTATCAGATTCAGCATTAGCTTCTGCTTCTTGCTTCATTTTTTCTATTTCATCTTCTGTTAATCCAGAAGAAGCTTCTATACGTATATCTTGACTTTTTCCAGTTGCTTTATCTTGTGCACTTACTTTTATGATTCCATTGGCATCTATGTCAAATGTAACCTCTATCTGAGGAGTTCCTCTTGGTGCAGGAGGAATACCATCTAAGTGAAAGCGTCCAATAGTCTTATTATCAGCAGCCATAGATCTCTCTCCCTGCAAAACATGAATTTCTACAGAGGGTTGATTATCTGCAGCAGTTGAAAAAACTTGAGATTTTTTACTTGGAATTGTAGTATTTGAGTCAATTAATTTAGTCATTACACTTCCCATTGTTTCTATACCTAGGGACAGAGGTGTAACATCCAACAATAAAACATCTTTCACATCTCCCGTAAGAACACCTCCTTGAATTGCTGCTCCAATGGCAACAACTTCATCTGGGTTAACTCCTTTTGATGGTTTTTTTCCAAAAAACTTTTCAACCTCTTCTTGAATAACTGGGATCCTTGTTGAACCTCCAACCAAGATAACTTCATCAATATCAGATTTGCTTAAACCGGCATCATCTAACGCTTTCTTCACAGGACTCATAGAACGCTTAACTAATTTGTCTGATAATTGTTGGAACTTAGCCCTTGTCAAACTTGTAACTAAATGCTTCGGCCCACTGTCTGTTGCAGTTACGTATGGTAAATTAATTTCTGTCTGAGTAGAGGACGATAACTCTATCTTTGCTTTTTCTGCAGCCTCTTTTAAACGTTGAAGAGCCATTGGATCTTTTCTTAAATCAATTTTTTCAGAAGACATAAAATCATCTGCTAAAAAATTAATAATTACCTGATCAAAATCATCTCCACCTAAGTGAGTGTCTCCATTTGTAGATAAAACCTCAAAAACACCATCTCCAAGTTCAAGTATTGATATATCAAACGTTCCACCACCCAAATCATAGACTGCAATTTTTCTGTCTGATCCTCCTTTATCCAATCCATATGCAAGAGCAGCAGCAGTTGGCTCATTAATTATTCTTTGAACTTTAAGGCCAGCAATTTCTCCAGCTTCTTTGGTTGCTTGTCTTTGTGCATCATTAAAATAGGCAGGGACAGTAATTACAGCTTCTGAAACATTCTGGCCAAGATAATCTTCAGCTGTTTTTTTCATTTTTTGCAGAGTCATAGCTGAAAGCTCTTGAGGAGTATACAGTCTTCCATCTATATCCACTCTGGGCGTATCATTGTCACCTTTAACAACTTTATAAGCAGTTGTACTAAGATCATTCTTTGAGTCGGTAAACTTATTACCCATAAAACGTTTGATTGAGGAAATAGTTTTTGTGGGATTCGTAACTGCTTGTCTTTTTGCAGGATCTCCTACTTTAATTTCACCACCTTCAACAAAAGCTATTACAGATGGTGTTGTTCTTTTTCCTTCGGCATTTGGGATTACAACAGGTTCATTTCCTTCCATAACAGATACACATGAATTTGTAGTTCCCAAATCAATTCCTATAATTTTACTCATTTCTAAGTTTTTTAATTAATTTACATACTAATGTTCAAGGTTTATGCCAATGTAAATTATGTGACATGTTGTCATTTTAATATGTTTTAGTCTTATAGGTTTTATAATCATAATGTTTACATTAAAAAAAGATGTTATTTTTGCTAACACAAAAATTATTATGTCAACTCCAAAAAAAGAATACTCCCGCATAACAACAAATAGCCTCTCTGAAATGAAACTAAATGGAGAGAAAATTGCTATGCTTACAGCTTACGACTATACTTTAGCTAATATAATTGATAGAGCTGGCATAGACATCATTTTAGTTGGTGATTCAGCCTCTAATGTAATGGCAGGTCACGAAACTACTCTTCCAATTACACTCGATCACATGATATATCATGCAGCATCAGTAGTTAGGGGAACTAAAAGAGCTCTAGTTGTTGTTGATCTCCCTTTTGGCACATATCAAGCTGACTCAAAAGAGGCACTGCGTTCTGCTATCAAAATAATGAAAGAGTCAGGAGCTCATGCTGTAAAACTTGAAGGAGGAAAATTAGCAAAAGACTCAATTGATAGAATACTCCAAGCTGGTATACCTGTCATGGGTCATCTTGGATTAACACCTCAATCAATATATAAGTTTGGAACATACACAGTGCGAGCCAAAGAAGAAAATGAAGCTCGAGAATTATTAGAAGATGCAAAACTATTAGAACAAATGGGTTGTTTTGGTATAGTTTTAGAAAAAATTCCTTCAATTTTGGCAGGTGAGGTTGCTAAAAAAATTTCTACTCCAATTATCGGGATTGGTGCAGGAAATAAAGTTGATGGACAAGTATTAGTTTTACATGATATGCTTGGAATGACCAAGGAATTTAGTCCGAGATTTTTAAGAAGATATTTAGATCTAGATAATGAAATATCAATAGCAATAAAATCTTATTCCTCAGATGTCAAATCAGGAGAATTCCCCAATAAAAACGAGCAATATTAGATTTGAGTTTTAATCAAAAAGATATTTTGTTTGAAGACAATCATGTGATTGTAGTTAATAAAATGTCAGGAGTTTTAGTCCAAAAAGACAGGACTGGAGACAAGTCGCTATCTGACCACATAAAAAGCTACATAAAAATTAAAAATAAAAAACCTGGAAATGTTTTTTTAGGAGTTGTTCATAGAATTGATAGACCAACCAGCGGTGTTATTGTTTTTGCTAAAACATCAAAAGCTCTATCAAGGTTAAATAAACAATTCGTAGATAGAAAAGTTAATAAAAAATATTTAGCCATAACAAATAATATCAACTGCCTAAATTCAGATAAGTTAGAAAATTGGATTATAAAAAACACAAAACAAAATAAATCTTATATACATTCTAGTCCAATACCCGGAAGTAAAATTGCCATACTCAGATATTCTTTAGTTAAAGAATTGAACAACTATTCCTTACTTGAAGTTATTATTGAAACAGGAAGGCATCATCAAATTAGAGCTCAACTTTCGAATGTTGGACTCACTATTAAAGGAGATTTAAAATATGGTAGTAAAAGAAGTAATAAAGATGGAAGTATAGATTTACATGCTTATAAATTAACTTTCAATCATCCTGTTACCAAAAATAAAATAGAAATAAAAGCTCCATTCCCTAAAAGACAACCCTGGAGTTCTTTTCTTCTCGATTAAAATGTTTAGCTTTATTTCTTATTATTTGTCCAATCGGTTTATTGAAAATATTACTTTCAAGCCATGACAAAATGTCTAAATATAAGAATGATCTTCTTTCATATGGATCTTCCTCATATTCTTTTAACTCTTCATGTAAGTCAATAAATGCCTGCTTGAGGTCGTGTGGATAAATATCGCCAAGTTTTTTTACAAAACGTATCATAGCTTTTTGAACTTCATGTAAATCATTCATTTTTATTAGAAACTTATAAGTCTCCTTTATATGCAAATCAAGATTATAGTCAAAACCTGCTTCATAATGAGCAACTAGGTTAAGTACTCGAGTGAAGCAAAGTAAATCCTCTCTCATTTTTAAATGTCTATTAGATATTATTTTATTCAGATATATAATACAATTTTCATAATCATCTAAACCAAAATAAGAACATGCTATTTTATAATAAAATACCATTATGTGATGTGGATCAATTTGAGACCTAAACTTATCGATTCCAGATAAAACTTCAGGAACAATATTCTTAGTACTTTCAAAATCTCCTTGAAAATTATAATAATTGAACCAATTATTATATTTGTAAAGAAAAATTAAAGTTTTTAAATTATCATTGTCGGGAAATTCAGAATTCTCGGTTCTTTTTATCATTCGATTAAGAGTCGACTTAAACTTTATAGGGTGATTAATTAATGTCAAAGATTCCAATAAGTAGTTGTAACCCTTCAAATAAAAGACAGGATGAATTGAAATCATTTTAGAATCATTTTCAAACATTTCTACCCATTTTAATGAATATTTGTAGCTTGATAAAAAATCTTGTGTTAAAAAACTATACCATAAATATGCCTTGTAATACCATAACTTTTCTCTAAATCCTAACCTTTCAAAATCAATTTTAGGAAGTCTTTTATAAAAAAACTTTGTTATTTCTTTGAACTCTTCGTCACTTTTGGCGTATCCAGTCTTTATTAACTTTTCATATAACTGAAGGGATAGGTTTGACAATTTACTGGCAATATCATTTTGAAAAATTAACTCGTCTGCTTGAGTAGTTAATATTTGAGTTCTATTTGTTAAACTTCTTGTTATGTATTGAGATTCAATAACTTTCTCAAGCTCTACAATTTCATAAGCAGTATATTTCTCTTCATTTTTTAATGCTAAACTTTTAGACTTATCTAATAATTTTAAACTTTGCTTGTATAATCCTTTTTGATATAAAATGGTTGCAAAATCAAGTTGTTCTCTTATTTGCAACCTAATATTTTTGTGTGCTGGATTAAGCCTTAAGCTTATTAGAATCTGCTTATACAAATGCGCTTTTAAATTTGATAGTTGTTGTTTAGTTACAAATTCTTTTTTTAAAATAATTCTTTCGTCATATTTATCAAATTTTTCAAGTAAATTAAATAAATTTAAAAATTTAGAATCAAGGTTAGAGCCCATTCTATTTACAAAAAGCTTAAATTGTCTTTTTTCAGATTTTGTCAAAGATTTAATTAAAATAAATAGAGGTTCTTTTTGTTCCTTAGTCATTGTATAAAAAAATAATTAAAATATTGATAATGAGTTTTTTATAATAAAAAAAAACCACTAGAATATTGTAATGAAATTATCTAATTTCAAGAATATAAACATACAAAATATATTTTCGTAATTGGTATAACTTATTATTTAATGAATAAAGAAATTGTTCATATTTTTGATACTACACTTCGGGATGGGGAACAGGTACCTGGATGTAAGCTTAACACAAAGAATAAACTAATTATAGCAGACAAACTTGAATCATTAGGTGTCAATATTATTGAAGCAGGATTTCCTATATCAAGTCCCGGAGACTTTAAGTCAGTAGTCGAGATAAGTAAATTAATTAAGCATTCCAAGGTATGTGCTCTTACAAGAGCTGTAGAAAAAGACATTGATGTAGCTGCAGAAGCCCTATTAAATGCAAAATATCCAAGAATTCATACTGGTATTGGAACATCTCCTACACACATTAAATATAAATTTAATTCTGATAAAGATAAAATTATTCAAAGAGCAGTTAGGGCAGTAAGTTATGCAAAGTCTAAGGTTGAAGATGTTGAGTTTTACGCAGAAGATGCTGGTAGAACAGACAATGAATTTTTAGCTAAAATTTGTGAAGCTGTAATCAAAGCAGGAGCAACTGTTCTAAACATTCCGGATACAACTGGTTATTGTTTGCCCGATGAATACGGTAAAAAAATTAAATTTTTAAAAGAAAATGTTAAAGGAATAGACAAAGCTATAATTTCTTGTCATTGCCATAATGACTTGGGATTAGCGACTGCTAATTCCATATCAGGTGTTCTAAATGGTGCAAGACAAATTGAATGTACAATTAATGGAATTGGGGAAAGAGCAGGAAACACATCCTTGGAAGAAGTTGTTATGATAATGAAACAGCATTCAGGGTTAAACTTAGGTACTTCAATTAATAGTCAATATCTTTATGCCACAAGTAAATTAGTATCAGAAAGTATGGCTATGCCAGTTCAACCAAACAAAGCAATAGTTGGAGCTAACGCCTTTGCTCACAGTTCTGGAATCCACCAAGACGGAGTGATTAAGCATAGGGAGACATACGAAATCATTGATCCTAAAGATGTTGGTGTTGATGAATCAACAATTTTACTTACAGCAAGATCAGGAAGGGCTGCACTTGCATACAGGGCTAAAATTATCGGTATCGAACTTGACAAAGAACAACTTGACAAAGTTTATAAAACCTTTCTTACTTTTGCAGATGAAAACAAAGAAGTTAATGATTCTGATATCCCTGAAATTGTCAGAAAATCAAATTTATAAATATGTCAAATACACTTTTTGATAAAGTTTGGGATTCTCATGTAGTTAAAAAAATACAAAACGGTCCAGATATTTTATTCATAGATAGACACATGATTCACGAAGTTACAAGCCCAGTTGCCTTTTTAGGACTTGAAAAAAGAAACCTATCTGTTTTATATCCTGAAAAAACTTTTGCAACTGCAGATCATAATACTCCTACAATAAATCAGCACCTTCCTGTCAAAGATCCTTTATCAGCAAAACAGTTAAAAGCATTAGAAGAAAATTCTTCAAAACATGGAATTTCATATTGGGGTTTAGGGCATGAGAAAAATGGTATTGTTCATGTTGTTGGTCCTGAATATGGAATTACCATACCCGGTGCAACAATAGTCTGTGGAGATTCCCATACCTCAACACACGGAGCTTTCGGGGCTATAGCCTTTGGTATTGGGACTTCAGAAGTAGAAATGGTTCTTTCTACCCAATGCATTATGCAAACAAAACCAAAAAAAATGCGAATAACTATTGATGGAAGACTAGGGAAAGGAGTCACTCCGAAAGATGTTGCACTTTATATAATTTCAAAACTTACAACCTCTGGTGCAACAGGCTTTTTTGTTGAATATGCTGGAGATGTATTTTCATCAATGTCTATGGAAGGAAGAATGACAGTTTGTAATTTAAGTATTGAAATGGGTGCAAGAGGAGGAATGATTGCTCCTGATGATAAAACATTCAACTATATAAAAAATAGAGAGTTTACTCCTAAAAATAAATCATGGGATAAAGCCATGATCTATTGGAAAACGCTTTATTCAGACAAAAACTCAATATTCGATAAAGAATTTATTTTTAATGCAAGAGATATAGAACCCATGATTACATTTGGAACTAATCCTGGAATGGGGATGAGAATAACTAATGATATTCCAAAATCTAATTCTACTGAAGGTGGTAATTCTACATATAAAAAATCTTTAAATTATATGGGTTACAACGAAGGAGATGAAATGATAGGAAAGCCTGTTGATTTTGTATTTTTAGGTAGCTGTACAAATGGCAGAATCGAGGATTTTAGAGCATTTACTGAAATAATTAAAGGGAAAAGAAAGGCCCCTAATGTTACTGCTTGGCTTGTGCCTGGATCACACAAAGTATTAGCTTCAATTAAAGAAGAGGGTCTACTTGATATTCTTGAAGAATCTGGATTTAAACTCAGAGAGCCAGGATGTTCAGCATGTTTAGCTATGAATGATGATAAAGTTCCTGCTGGTAAATATGCTGTAAGCACCTCTAATAGAAATTTTGAGGGTCGACAGGGACCAGGTTCTAGAACCTTGTTAGCTAGTCCCATTGTAGCGGCAGCAGCAGCAATAACAGGAAAAGTAACTGATCCAAGAACATTGTTTTAATATGGCCTACGAAAAATTTAATAGTCTGATTAGTACTGCTGTTCCTCTGAATATCGAAAATGTGGATACTGATCAAATAATTCCGGCACGTTTTTTAAAAGCTACAGAAAGAATTGATTTTGATAAAAACTTGTTTAGAGACTGGAGGTACAATCAAGATAATTCTTTAAAAAAAGATTTTGTTCTAAACAAAAATATTTATGGAGGAAAAATATTAATTGGTGGAAAAAATTTTGGATCTGGATCATCAAGAGAACACGCAGCATGGGCTATATATGATTATGGATTCAGATGTGTAGTTTCAAGTTTTTTTGCTGATATTTTTAGAAATAATTGTTTAAATATCGGAGTTCTTCCTGTTCAAGTTTCAGAAGTTTTTTTATCAAAAATTTTTAATCAGGTTGAAGCTAAACCATCATCAAAAATTAAAATAGATTTAAACGAACAATCAATAAAAATTATTGATCTAAACTTAATAGAGAATTTTGAAATAAATTCCTACAAGAAAAATAATATGCTAAATGGTTTTGATGATATAGATTATTTAATAAATATGAAAAAACAAATTAGGGAATTCAATAGAAATAGACCAATATAAATTATTTTGAAACCAAACACCACTAGGCATATTGAAATAATGGATACCACACTCCGTGATGGTGAACAAACTTCAGGTGTATCATTTTCAGCCTCAGAAAAACTTACATTATCAAAACTTTTATTAGAAGAATTAAAAGTTGACAGAATTGAAGTTGCTTCTGCCAGAGTATCCAAAGGAGAGCTCGAAGCTGTTAAACAGATAAATGAATGGTCAAAAGAAAATGGATGTCATGAAAAGATTGAGATTCTTACTTTTGTTGATAATGGGATTTCCTTGGAATGGATGATTGAATCTGGTGCTAGAGTTCAAAATCTCTTAACAAAAGGGTCTTTGAATCATTTAAAACATCAATTAAAACAATCTCCTGAAAAACATTTTAAAAACATAGAACAAAATATTGAAGATGCAAATAAAAATAACATTTCAACAAATATTTACTTAGAAGACTGGAGTAATGGAATGCGAAATGCTAAAAAATATGTTTTTGAATTCTTAGATTTTTTGATAGATCAACCGATAAAAAGAATTTTACTTCCTGATACACTAGGCGTTTTAACTCCCAATGAAACTAAACTATATATTTCTGAAATAATAGAAAGATACCCAAATCAACACTTTGATTTTCATGGTCATAATGATTATGACCTGGGAGTGGCAAATGCAATGGAAGCTGTTAAGGCTGGAATTAATGGATTACATCTTACCGTAAATGGAATGGGGGAAAGAGCAGGAAATGCACCATTAGCAAGTGTTGTTGCTGTATTAAATGATTTTATTCCCGAGGTTAAACTTAATATTAATGAAAAATCTTTGTATAAAGTAAGTCAAATAGTATCAACCTTTACTGGATTTAGAATTCCAGCTAACAAACCAATCGTTGGATCTAATGTTTTTACGCAAACTGCTGGTATTCATGCAGATGGTGACAGTAAAAACAATTTATACTTCAATGATTTATTACCTGAAAGATTTGGAAGAAAACGCTCTTATGCATTAGGCAAAACTTCAGGCAAAGCAAATGTCCTTAAAAATCTTCAAGATCTTGGTCTAAATCTTAATGAAGCAGAGATTAAAAAGGTTACTAATCGAATCATTGAGCTTGGTGATAAAAAGCAAAAGGTTACTGCTTTTGATCTACCTTATATAATTTCAGATGTTTTGGATAGCCATGATTCAAAAAAGAAAGTTTTTGTCAAATCTTATGTTTTGACACATGCCAAAGGAATGGATCCGACGACCTCTGTATCAATTGAAATCAATGGAGAAATAATAGAAGAAAACTCTTCTGGAGATGGACAGTTTGACGCTTTTATGAAAGCAGTTCAGAAGATTTATACAAAAAAAAATCTTTCACTTCCAAAGTTAATTGATTATGCAGTTCATATACCTCCAGGAAGTAACTCGGATGCTCTTTGTGAAACAAGTATTACTTGGAAAGATAATAAAAGAGAATTTGTAACCCGTGGCCTTGATTCTGACCAAACAGTATCTGCAATTGTTGCAACTGAAAAAATGTTAAATAACTTATTTTAAATAAATGGAGTTAAAAATTGCTCTTTTATCAGGTGACGGAATTGGTCCTGAAGTAATCAATGAAGCGGTGAAGGTTTCAGATGCAATAGCTAAGAAATTTTCTCATAATATAACGTGGATGCCAGCTCTAACAGGAGCAGCAGCTATTGATTCTTTTGGCGATCCTTATCCTGAAAGCACACATAAAGTTTGTTTAGAAGCAGATGCTATTCTTTTTGGAGCCATAGGTTTACCAAAATATGATAATGATCCCTCTGCAAAAGTAAGACCAGAAGAAGGTCTTTTAAGAATGAGAAAAAAGTTAGGCTTATTTGCAAATGTAAGGCCAACTTTTACTTTCCCTTCACTAATTGACAAATCTCCCTTAAAAAGAGAAAGAATAGAAGGTACAGATCTTATTTTTCTTCGTGAATTAACTGGAGGGATATATTTTGGTAACAAAGGGCGAAAAAATAATGGAGAAGTTGCTTATGATACATGTACCTATTCCAGAAATGAAATAATAAGATTAGCTAGGAAAGGCTTTGAGTTGGCAATGAAAAGGTCTAAACGTTTATGTTGTGTTGATAAAGCAAATGTAATGGAGAGTTCAAGGTTGTGGAGAGAAACAGTTCAAAATTTAGAAAGTGAATACCCTAAAGTCAAAGTTTCATATGAACTAGTTGATGCTGTTGCTATGAGATTAGTTCAATGGCCAAATACATATGATGTTTTAATTACAGAAAATTTATTTGGTGATATTCTTACCGATGAAGCTTCTGTAATATCTGGATCAATGGGGTTAATGCCATCTGCATCAATCGGAAAAAATAATGCTTTATACGAGCCGATTCATGGGTCTTTTCCTCAAGCAACTGGGAAGAATATTGCTAATCCTCTAGCTACTATTCTCTCATCTGCTATGATGTTCGAAATGAGTTTTAATTTATTTAATGAAGGAAAACTTATAAGAGATGTTGTTAACAAGTCCTTGCGCTCAAAAATACTTACCGAAGATCTATCTAACGGTGAAAAATCATACAAAACATCAGAAGTTGGAGATTTTTTAGTTAGTGAGATTCTTAAATAAGAAATGATTTATCTTATTGAACTTCCATTTATTAACTTCAAACTAGGCTCTAATAGAACAACTCCTTTTTTAGTTGAAACTCCTAAAACTAGGCATTGACTTATAAAATTCATTATTTGACGCTCACCAATATTTATAACAGCGATAACCTGTTTATTTATTAATATACTTTTGTCGTAAAGATCTGTTATCTGGGCAGATGAATTTAATTTTCCGAGTGGTCCAAAATCAATTAAAAGCTTATAAGCTGGTTTTATAGCTTGATCAAAAGTATTCGCAGAAATAATTGTACCAACTCGAAAATCTATAGAGTCAAAATATCGAAAATCAATTAAATCATTCATGAATTAATAAAACTTAATTGATCTTCAACAATTCAACTTCAAAAATTAGAGTTGCATTTGGTGGAATCACTCCTCCAGCACCACTACTACCATATGCCAAGTCACTTGGAATAAGAAATTTTGCAGAAGCACCTTCATTAAGCATACCAATACCTTCATCCCATCCAGGTATTACCTGTCCTTCACCAATTAAAAACTCAATTGGCTGGTTTCTCTGAAAAGAAGAATCAAATACTGTTCCATCCATTAACATACCTTTGTAATGAACAGAAACTTTATCACCTTTATTTGGTTTATTATCATTATTACCGTCTTTATTTATTTGATAATACAAACCAGATAAAGTTTTTTTCATATCTTTAGTATGGTCTAAAAGTTTATCATTTAAAAGTTTATCTACATCATTTTCACGTTCAAGCTTATTATCTAAGAATTTTTGAAATACCTCTGAAGCATTCCATTCATTTGCTTCTTTTCCAACTCTAATTATTTCAACCTTATTAATTATATCACCCTGAACTATACTATTAACGACATCTAAACCTTCTATAACTTTTCCGAAAACCGAATGCTTACCATCCAACCAATCAGTAGCAATATGTGTAATAAAAAACTGACTTCCATTAGTCCCAGGCCCAGCATTTGCCATGGATAAAGTTCCTGGACTATCATGTTTTAATTCTTCATTAAATTCATCATCAAACTGATAACCAGGCCCCCCTGAACCTATACCCTGAGGGCATCCTGCTTGAATCATGAAGTTAGGTATAACTCTATGAAACTTTAAACTGTCGTAAAATGGTTCCCCTGGTGATTTGAAATTATTTTTTATACTTCCTTCTGCTAATCCAACGAAATTAGATACAGTTCCAGGAGTTTGCAAATAGGTTAATTTAGCAATAATACTTCCTTTCGAAGTATCAAACTTTGCGTATAAGCCGTTTTTCATATTATTATTAAATTGCAAATATAATCAACGCCCTAGATTATTTATATATCGATTGCAACTTAATTGCTAAAATAAATTTTAACAAATCTAATTTGCGACCTCTGATAAAAATTTTATTCTAAATAACCTAATTTCATCTTCCTCAAAATCATTATCAAAATGATCTAAAGCTAAATCAATTTGATCTGAATCAGTTTCAATAAAATAATTGTAAAGGTCTTGTTGTGAGTCGTCATCCAAAATTTCGTCAACCCAATAGTTGATATTTAATTTAGTTCCAGAATTTACTATAGTTTCCATTTCTGTAATCAGATCATCTAAACCCATTCCTTTTGCAGATGCTATATCATCCAATGGAAGTTTTCTATCAATGTTTTGAATTAAATAAAGTTTTAAGGATGAATTTGATCCAGTACTTTTAAATATTAAATCATCGGGTCTAATTATATTATTTTCATCAACATAATTATTAATTAGCTTTAGAAATGGACCTCCATAACGATTTGCCTTTCCCTCTCCAACACCAATAATGTTAATTAGTTCATCTTTATTTAAAGGATATTTTAAAGCCATTTCTTCTAAAGAATTTTCTTGAAAAATAACGTATGGTGGAACATTGGATTCAATAGCAACTTTTTTTCTTAAATGCTTAAGAAGTTTAACTAGAGTTTGATCAGAAATATTTTTAGACTCAACAAACTTATCATCATTAATATCGAAATTGTGGTCAAGTGTCATTAGATAAGTAGTAGGGTGACTTAAAAAATCATTTCCTAAGGTTGTTACTTTTAATAAACCATAAGTTTCAATTTCTTTATTTAAAAAACCTGAAACAATAGATTGGCGAATTAATGCAATCCAATAAGCTTCATTTTTGTATTTTCCACTTCCAAAACAAGATTTTTGATGTGTTTTATGGGAAACAATTAATGCATTTTGTTTACCAACTAAAATCTTAACTAGTTCTTTTAATTTATATTTTTCATTTGTTTTTTTAACAATATCTAATAATAATAATAATTCTTGCTTTGCCTCTTCTTTAGGTTTAGGGTTTTTAGAATTATCATCATTCTCAGCACCTTCTCCATTAACCGGATCAAATTTTTCACCAAAATAATGAAGAATGAATTGTCTTCTAGAAATTGATGTCTCAGCATAGGATGCCATTTCATTTAACAATTCATATCCAATTTCCTGTTCAGCCAGTGGCTTACCTGACATAAATTTTTCAAGTTTTTCAATATCTTTATAAGCGTAAAAAGCAAGACAGTGCCCCTCACCCCCATCTCTTCCTGCTCTTCCAGTTTCTTGGTAATAACTTTCTAAACTTTTAGGTATATCATTATGAATTACATAACGAACATCAGGTTTATCAATTCCCATACCAAAAGCAATTGTTGCCACAATAACATCACAATCCTCATTAATAAATCTATCCTGATTCATAACTCTAGTTTTGGAATCTAAACCAGCATGATATGGGAGTGCATTTACTTTATTTACCTGCAAGATCTTTGAAAGTTCCTCAACACGTTTTCTTGAAAGACAATATATTATTCCTGATTTTCCATCATTTTTTTTTATGAACCTTATAATGTCTAAATCAATTTTATTAGTTTTTGGTTTAACTTCATAAAAAAGATTAGGTCTATTAAAAGAAGCTTTAAAAACTTTAGCATTTTGTATTTTAAGATTCTTCATTATATCCTCCTGCACTTTAGTTGTTGCTGTTGCTGTAAGTGCTATAATTGGTATGTTTTCATTTATTTGATTGATAATCACTCTTAAGTTTCTGTAATCTGGACGAAAATCATGACCCCATTCGGAAATACAATGAGCTTCATCAATCGCAAAAAATGAAATTTGGACGCTATTTAAAAATGATATTGTATCTGATTTAGTTAAGGATTCTGGTGCAACGTATAATAATTTAGTTTTACCACTTATAATATCATTTTTTACTTTGTCAACAGCAGACTTACTTAATGATGAATTTAAGACATGAGCAACACTATCATTGGAAGAAATTCCACGAATTGCATCAACTTGATTTTTCATCAATGCTATTAATGGAGATACTACAATCGAAGTTCCACTATTTATAAGCGCTGGTAATTGATAGCAAAGAGATTTACCTCCACCAGTTGGCATAATCACAAAAGAATCATTCTTTTCAAGAAGATTCTCAATTACCTGTTTCTGAAGCCCTTTAAACTTAGAAAAACCAAAATAATGCTTTAACTTTTTTTCTAATTTTTCTCCTTTCATCGAGATCGATGCTTAATCATAAATTAGCTACATTTGCAATTAGATTAAATATACAATTTTCTTTTAGAAAATTTTAAATGATCATGAATTGACAACTAAAGAAAAAATTTTTAAAAGAGCACACAATACTTTTATCATTGAATCGGAGGCAATTCATGATTTAATTAATAATATTAATGATGATTTTTTTAACGTAGTTAAAAAAATCAGTAACTCTAAAGGAAGAGTAATAATTACTGGTATTGGAAAAAGTGGTGTTATTGGAATGAAAATAGTCGCAACAATGAATTCAACTGGTACTCCTGCTATTTTCATGCATGCAGTGGATGCAATTCATGGTGATTTAGGAGTTATTCAAAAAAATGATATAGTTATATGCATTTCTAAAAGTGGTAATTCTCCAGAAATTAAAGCTTTAATTCCTTATTTAAAAAAAGAAAAAAATCTTTTAGTTGGGATGTCTTCAAATTCTAGCTCTTTTTTAGCTCAAAATTCAGATTTTAATCTATTTACTCCTATTAAAAAAGAAGCTTGCCCTAATAATTTAGCTCCAACAACAAGCACAATAGTTCAACTAGCAATGGGTGATGCTTTAGCAATGTGTTTATTAGATATAAACAAATTTAAAGTTAAAGATTTTGCAAAATTTCATCCAGGAGGAAGTATTGGTAAAGCTTTATTTTTAAAAACAAAAGACTTAATTTCAATTCAAAATCCTCCAATTGTAAGACCAAATGATTCTGTTAAAAATGTAATTAATGAGATTTCTTCAAAAAGACTTGGTGCTACTGCTGTAATTGATGAAAAAGAAATTATAGGAATTATCACTGATGGAGATATAAGAAGAATGTTAGAGTCATTTGAAAGCTTAAATAATATTTTTGCCTCAGATATTATGACTAAAAACCCTATAACGATTAACCATAATGTTTTAGCTACTGATGCAATCAAAATAATGAAAAAGAATAATATTAATCATCTAATAGTAAATGAAGATTCAAATTTCATTGGGATAATTAATATTTTAGATTTTTTAAAAGAAGGGTTTAGTTAATGAAGAATCCGGATCAAATGTCCTTTCTTGATCATCTTGAAGAGCTAAGGTGGCATCTTATTAGATCTGTTGTATCTATTCTCATATTTGGAACAGTAGCATTCATATTTAAAGATTTTATATTTAATACGCTTTTATTTGGACCAAAAAACACTGACTTCATTACTTACAGATGGTTTTGTGATATCAGTCAGCTTCTTGGTCAAGGAAATAGTTTTTGTATCCAAGAAATGCCATTTAGAATTCAAAGTAGAACTATGGCTGGTCAATTTTCAGCTCATTTATGGACTTCTATATTAGCTGGATTTATAGTTGCCTTTCCCTATGTTATTTTTGAACTATGGAAATTCATAAGTCCAGGATTAAATACTAATGAAAGAAAAAACGCCAGAGGATTTATTTTAATTGCTTCAACTTTATTTTTTATTGGGGTTCTTTTTGGCTATTACATTATTACCCCACTTTCTATAAATTTTTTAGGAAATTACACCGTTAGCAGTGAAGTTTTTAATGATTTTGACCTTTCAAGTTACATTGGACTGTTAAGAGCTTCAGTTTTATCATCTGGTTTAATTTTTGAATTACCTATTATAATATATTTCTTTACAAAAATTGGTATTGTCAGCCCTTCATTTCTTAAAAAAAACAGAAAGTTTGCATTAGTTATTTTATTAAGTCTATCGGCAATTATAACACCTCCTGATATTGCAAGCCAAATCATTGTATGTATTCCTTTATTTATATTGTATGAATTAAGTATTTTTATATCGAAAATAGTATACAAAAATCAAGAACTTAATAAACTCTAAATAAATGGAATTAAGGGCTGAAAAAATTGTTAAATCTTACCGAGGTAAAAAAGTTGTTAAGGGAATTACCCTAAAAGTAAATCAGGGAGAAATAGTTGGGCTCTTAGGGCCTAATGGAGCAGGAAAAACAACTTCATTCTATATGATTGTAGGATTAATAAAGCCTAATGCAGGAGAAATTTATTTAAATGACGAAAAGATAACAAAATTTCCAATGTATAGAAGAGCCCAAAATGGAATAGGATATTTGGCTCAAGAAGCATCTGTTTTTAGAAAACTTAGCGTTGAAAATAATATTTTAAGTGTTCTTCAAATGACTAACTTAACCAAGTCAGAACAAATTAAAAAAACTGAATCTCTTCTTGATGAGTTTGGTTTATTACAAATTAGAAAAAATAGAGGAGATCTTCTATCGGGTGGAGAAAGAAGAAGGACAGAAATCGCAAGAGCTCTTGCAACTGATCCAAAGTTTGTACTATTAGATGAACCTTTTGCTGGTGTTGATCCAATTGCAGTTGAAGACATTCAAAAAATTATCGCTCATTTAAAGAAGAAAAATATTGGAATCCTAATCACTGATCATAATGTTCAAGAAACCTTGGCTATAACTGACAAAACATATCTTATGTTTGAGGGAAATATTATGAAAGAAGGAAGTCCAAGTGAATTAGCAAAAGATGAAATGGTTAGAAAGGTTTACTTAGGAAAAAACTTTGAATTAAGAAAAAAGAAAATTGATTTATAAGTGGATTTAAAAATTCGACCTACTTCAACTAATGATCAGCTTGAAGTAATATCAATACTAAGCATGGCTTTTAATACTCCCAAATCTTTACCACTAAATGAAGACTACATAACTGCACAAAATATATATTCAATTGTAAGTGAAATTGATAAAAAAATTGTTGGAACAGCTAGTTTATACATATTAAATAAGGTTAACAGAAAAGTTGGACTAATTGAAGATGTTGCAGTTCTACCCTCTTATAAAGGCAAAGGTATTGGATTGAAATTAATTAACCATTTACTCAATATTGCAAAAAAAAAGAAAGTTTATAAAGTTATTTTGAATTCAAATAAAAAAAATGAATCTTTTTATCATAAAGCAGGGTTTAAAACTGAACAATTACAATTAGTTAAACGTTATTAAAAATGTGCGGAATCGTCTCTTACATTGGATCTAAAGACCCATTACCTATAATTATTGAAGGGCTAAAACGGCTAGAGTATAGAGGTTATGATAGTGCTGGACTGTTTGTTAGTAATTCAGAAATAAATGATATAATTAAGGTCGTTGGTAAAGTTTCTAAACTAAAGAAAGCACTGAAAAACAAAAAATATATAAATCCTACAATTGGAATGGGACATACAAGGTGGGCTACACATGGAGAGCCTAATATCAAAAATGCTCATCCACATAAATCAAACTCTGGAGAACTTACACTAGTTCACAATGGGATAATCGAAAACTATGATTCAATAAAAAAAGAATTAATTGAAAGGGGATATCAATTTTATTCAGATACAGATTCCGAAATTTTAGTTAATCTGATCGAAGACATACAAATTAAAGAAAAATTATCTCTTGGAAAAGCATTACGAATAGCCTTAAATCAAATAATTGGAGCCTATGGAATAGTAGTTTTTGATTCAAAAAAACCAGATGAAATTATTGCCGCTAAACTTGGAAGTCCACTGGCAATTGGTATAGGTTTCAATGAGTTTTTTATTGGATCTGATGCCTCACCATTCATAGAACACACCAGAAAAGTAGTCTATCTAGAAGACAATGAAATGGCCATTCTAAATAAAAGAAAACCAATAAAAATATTTAATATAACCAATGATAAAATTATTATTCCATATGTTGAGCAATTAAAATGGAATTTGGAAAATATTCAAAAAGCAGGTTATGATCATTTCATGCTTAAAGAAATTAACGAACAACCAAAAGCAATTAAAAATACTTTAAGAGGAAGACTTTTAATTAATGAAGGTAAAATTCAAGTAGGAAGTTTAAGTGAGTATCAAACGAAATTTTCAAAAGCAAAAAGAATAATTATTGTAGCATGTGGAACTTCATGGCATGCCGGTCTAGTTGGAGAATATCTATTAGAAACATTCGCAAGAATTCCTGTAGAGGTAGAATACGCATCTGAATTTAGATATCGAAATCCCATTATTTATTCAGATGATATAGTAATTCCTATATCTCAATCTGGAGAAACTGCTGATACTCTTGCTGCAATAAAATCTGCTAAAAAAAATGGTGCTTTTATTTATGGAATTTGTAATGTTGTAGGAAGTAGTATTTCTAGAGAAACTCACAGTGGAATGTATACTCACGCAGGGCCAGAAATTGGGGTTGCTTCGACAAAAGCATTTACAACTCAAATAACAGTCCTGATTTTATTAGCTCTTAAAATGTCAGAAATAAAAGGTACAATGAGTAATTCTGAGTTGAGATTATTATATCAAGAGCTAGAGAACATTCCTCAAAAAATCAGTATGTTTTTAAGTAATGATATATCCATTAAAAAGATTGCAAAAAGTATTTTTAAAAGCTCTAATTGCCTGTATTTGGGAAGAGGACTTAATTTTCCTGTAGCGCTAGAAGGAGCTTTAAAGCTAAAAGAGATTTCTTATATTCACGCAGAAGGATATCCTGCCGCTGAAATGAAACACGGACCAATTGCTCTAATTGATCATAATATGCCTGTAATTGTTATAGCCACAAAAAAAGGACATTATGATAAAATTATAAGTAATATTCAGGAAATTAAATCCAGGAAAGGTAAAATAATTGCTGTAATTACAGAAGGAGATACTACTGTAAAAAATTTATCGGACTACTTTATTGAAATTCCTGAATCCTCAGAATGTTTTACTCCTTTATTTAGTACAATTCCTCTACAACTTCTCTCCTATCACACAGCCATTTTAAGAAACTGTAACGTTGATCAGCCAAGAAATTTAGCTAAATCTGTTACGGTGGAGTAAGGTTATATGTTCAATTAAAAATGTTTGGAAAAATATCAATATATTCAATATTAAAAGTAAAATGAAAAATAAAATTAATTTCAAAAAAAAATTTAATCTATTTTCAGACTATTGGACTCCAAAAGTTATTGCTGAAATGAACAATTATCAATTTAAATTGGTAAAAGTTAAAGGAGAATTCATTTCACATAAACATGATCATACTGATGAAGCTTTTATTGTCATTGACGGGTCTTTGAAAATTGAATTTAGTAATAAAACCATTAATTTAAATAGTGGAGAAATGTTTGTAGTGCCCAAAGGTGTAAAACATAAACCTTATTCAAAAGAAGAGTGTAAAATTCTTTTAGTTGAACCTAGGGAAACTATCAACACAGGTAATGTTCAAGGGAAATATACAGCACCTAACAATCAATGGATATAAAATAAATTAAGCTTGATATAAAATCCAGTTTCTTACCGCTGAAAGCAATAGATAAACTAAAACAATTAATGGAAATCCAGCGCCTTGATATAAAAAAATAATAATTAAAGAAATAATAAAAAGGATTATAGGGAAAACAAAGGAGATATAACTCGACTTATCATTAAATTTTAAAGAAAATAATCTCCAATCACTATTCATCATAAATACAGATAGTAAAATAAGAAATATCAAAACATACGCAGATTTAAAGAACGGAGCAATAAAAGAAAAAGAGGGATGTGCAATCATCAAAGGAAGACTACAAAAAAACAATGCATTTGCGGGGGTTGGTAATCCAAAAAAATCTGAAGAGCTTGTTTTAATCAGATTAAATTTTGCTAATCTAAACGCTGCTCCTATTGGAAGAATAAAAGCTATCAAGGCAAGAGGAGCTATCGAGAAAACGATAGTTTCTGAAAAAAAATTAAATTTAAAATCATTGATCAAAACACCACTTCTAATAAAAAGTTGATATACAACAATTCCCGGAGTAAAACCACTAGTAATAACATCTGCCAATGAATCAAGTTGAAGGCCCAAGTCACTAGTGACATTTAGTAGTCGTGCTATCATCCCATCAAATAAATCAAATGTTATACCCAACAATACGCTCCAAAATGCAGCTTCAAACTGATTCAGTCCTGCAAAAACACAGGCTAAACATCCACAAAAAAGATTAGCACTTGTAATTAAATTAGGAATATGACCAATAATTTTTCGCATATATTGGTAAAAAAACAAATATTTATACTAATTCAAGCAAAAAAGTTTAAAAAAATTTAACTTTCACCCGTAAATGAGGAAAATTAAAAACTCTTGGATATTATCAATAATTTCAGCAATATTTTTTGTATTGGGCTGGCCAACCTTTGGCCATCCTATTTTCTTATTTTTTATATTTGTTCCCCTTTTTTTTATTGAAGAGCAAATTAATTGTGATAATAAAAAAAATAAATATTTAAGGGTTTGGGGATATAGTTATTTTATTTTTTTTCTTTGGAATTTATCTACAACATGGTGGCTAATAAATGCTTCTTTAGCTGGAATGCTAATTGCAAATATTTTTAATTCATTATTTTTAAGTTTAGTTTTTTTATCGTTCCACTGGAGTAAATCTAAGCTAACTCTCAAAGGAGCTTATGTTTTTTTTATTAGCGCTTGGATTTGTTTTGAAAAACTTCATCTGAATTGGAGTATCTCATGGCCTTGGCTAAATTTGGGTAATGGATTTTCGGAATATATCTATTGGATTCAGTGGTATGAGTATACTGGAACATTTGGAGGGACATTGTGGATATTAATTCTAAATATCGGAATTTATGGAACATTTAAAAATTTAAATAAAAAATCCAATATCAGATCTGTTTTAATTAATTTTTTTAAATGGATAATATTAATAGTACTTCCTGTTTTAATTTCTTTAATCATATACGTAAATCTTGAGGAAACAAAAGAAAAAATTAATGTCTTAGCTGTTCAGCCAAATATTGACCCTTACGATGAAAAATATCTTTATTCAAACTTTCAATTTCTGGAAAAGATAATTAAACAAACAAATGAGTACAAAAATCAAAATATTGATTTCATAGTTTTACCTGAGACATATTTTGCTAATGGGTTTGGTGAAAGATTAATTGATTTTGAAATCAATGAATTAAATTTAAAGTTAAAAAACTTTATTAGTGAATTTAATGAAACTCAACTTATTTCAGGCATACAATTCTTTAATACATATAATAATTTTAATAAAACTGCAACTTCAAATAAAATTAGAAATAATGTTTGGGCTGATTTTTATAATTCTGCAATTGCAGTTTCAAAAAATCAAATGACGGATTACTATCATAAGTCCAAATTAGTAGTTGGAGTCGAAACTCTTCCATATAATAAATTAATAATGCCAATTTTAGGTGAGTATATGATTAATCTTGGTGGAACAGTCTCAAGTCGTGTAACTCAAAAAAACAGATCTATTTTTAAACACCCAATAAAAAACATTAATGCTGCTCCTGTAATTTGTTATGAATCAATTTATGGAGATTTTAATACAGAATATGTGCGTTTAGGTGCTGATTTTTTTGCAGTGATTTCAAATGATGCTTGGTGGGATAATACTCCAGGTCATAAACAACTATTAAGCATAACAAGACTAAGATCTATTGAAAATAGAAGATCTACTGTTAGGAGTGCAAATACTGGAATTTCTGCATTAATTAATGAGAAAGGTGAATATATAAAATTATTAAATTATGGCACAAAGGGCTCATTGCTTGGTGAAGTACCAATCTTTAAATCAATTACCTTTTATACAAAATACGGAGATTTAATTGCAAGAGTATCTATATTGATTTTTGTGTTATACTTTTTAATGGCAGTTACTGGTCGCTACAAAGCAAAAAATCAATAATATTTTATTTTATAAATAAAACTTTTGTAAAAAAATCATTAAAAAGTTGTTCAATTTAATAAAGATTCTATTTTTGCAAAAAAAATATTACTCATGTATTGGACTTTAGAACTCGCATCTTATTTAAGTGATGCCCCGTGGCCAGCAACAAAAGACGAATTAATAGATTTTTCAATTCGAACTGGAGCTCCTTTAGAGGTAGTTGAAAATCTTCAATCAATGGAAGATGAAGGTGATGTTTATGAATCAATTGAGGAAATATGGCCTGATTTCCCAACAGAAGAGGATTATCTCTGGAACGAAGATGAGTATTAAAGTTAATTCCAAATCTTAATAAAAGTCTCGTTTGAGGCTTTTTTTTTGCGTACATTTGAGTATTTAAAATTAAATTTTAATGAGTTTTTTAAATCGTATTTTAAAAACATTTTTGGGTGATAAAGCTCAAAAAGATATATCAAAGATTCAACCTCTGGTTTTAAAAATAAATCAAATTCAAAAAGAGTTTGAATTAATTAGTAATGATGAACTAAGAGATAAAACTTTTACCCTAAAAAAGAAAATTAATAACAGTAGATCTCACATAGACTTAGAAATTTTAGATTTAAAAAAAGAAATTGATTCCACAAAAAGCTATGAGATTAAAGAGCAGTTATATCTCAAAATAGATTCTTTAGAAGAAGATGCTTATAAGGTTATTCAAAATATTCTTGAAGATATATTACCTGAAGCCTTTGCAATTATTAAAGATACTGCAAGAAGATTTAAATTAAACTCACATCTTGAGGTTACAGCAACTGATTTTGATCGAAAATTTTCTTCAAAATACGACTACGTTAATTTAAAAGGTGATAAAGCAATTTGGAATAATTATTGGGATGCTGCTGGAAAGTCAATAGTTTGGGATATGGTTCATTATGATGTTCAACTTATAGGTGGAATTGCCCTACATCAAGGTAAAATTGCTGAAATGCAGACTGGAGAAGGAAAAACATTAGTTGCAACACTTCCAATGTTTCTGAATGCTTTAACAGGTAAAGGTGTTCATTTAGTAACTGTTAACGATTATTTAGCCAAAAGAGACAGTGCATGGATGGCTCCTCTTTTCCAATTTCATGGTCTATCAATTGACTGTATTGATTACTATAAACCAAATAGCCCCGAACGTCGACAAGCTTATATGGCAGATATAACATATGGAACAAATAATGAATTTGGATTTGATTATTTGAGAGATAATATGGCACATGCTCCTGAAGATCTTGTTCAAAGAAAACATCATTATTCAATTGTGGATGAAGTTGACTCTGTATTAATTGACGATGCGAGAACACCCTTAATAATTTCTGGCCCTACTCCAGAGGGTGACAGACATGAATTTAATCAGCTAAAACCTCAAGTTTCTGATCTAGTCTTAAAACAAAAGTCTCTATTAAATAACTTGTTGTCAGAAGCCAAAAGAAAAATAAATGAAGGAAATGACGAGGAAGGTGGAAAACTTCTATATCGAGTTTTCAGAGGACTGCCAAAAAATAAAGCACTAATTAAATTTTTAAGTGAGGAAGGTATTAAGCAATTACTCCAAAAGAATGAAAATTTTTATATGCAAGATAATAATCGAAATATGCATATAATCGATGATGATTTATATTTTGTAATTGATGAGAAAAATAATCAAATAGATTTAACTGAAAAAGGTACAGAATTGCTGTCGAGTAAAAGTAATGACTCGAATCTTTTTGTTCTTCCGGACATTGGTTCTGAGATTGCAGATATTGAATCCAAAAACTTAAAGCCTGAGGAGGAAGCCAAAGAAAAAGAAATATTATTCAAAGACTTCAATATTAAAAGTGAAAGAATTCATTCAATGAATCAACTTCTTAAAGCATATACTTTATTTGAAAAAAATATAGAATATGTTGTTATGGATAACAAAGTTATGATAGTTGATGAACAAACTGGAAGGATTATGGATGGTAGGAGATACTCAGACGGTCTTCATCAAGCTATTGAGGCAAAAGAAAATGTTAAAATTGAAGCTGCAACCCAAACCTTTGCAACTGTTACACTTCAAAACTACTTTAGAATGTATCAAAAGTTATCTGGAATGACAGGTACAGCAGTTACAGAAGCTGGAGAGTTTTGGGAAATATATAAGTTGGATGTGATTGAAATTCCGACAAATCAGCCAATAGCAAGAAGTGATGAAAACGATTTAATTTATAAAACAAAAAGAGAAAAATATAATGCGGTTATTAATGAAGTAACAAAGCTTTCAAATGATGGGAGACCAGTACTTATTGGTACCACATCTGTAGAAATATCAGAACTTTTAAGTAAAACTTTAACAATAAGAAAAATTAAACACAATGTTTTAAATGCAAAATTACATAAGAAAGAAGCAGATATTGTAGCGGAGGCAGGAAATCCAGGAATTGTAACTATTGCGACAAATATGGCTGGAAGAGGAACTGATATTAAGCTCTCTGAAGAAGTTAAAAGTTCTGGAGGACTTGCAATAGTTGGAACAGAAAGACATGACTCAAGAAGAGTCGATAGGCAACTAAGGGGTCGTTCTGGAAGACAGGGTGATCCAGGTAGCTCTCAGTTTTTTGTTTCACTTGAAGATAATCTAATGAGATTATTTGGCTCGGAGAGAGTTGCCAAAGTAATGGATAGGATGGGACTTGAAGAGGGTGAAGTAATTCAACATTCTATGATGACCAAATCTATAGAAAGAGCTCAAAAAAAAGTGGAGGAAAATAATTTTGGGATTAGAAAGAGATTGCTTGAATATGACGATGTGATGAATGCTCAGCGTGAAGTAATATACAAACGAAGAAAGAATGCTTTAAGTGGGGATAGACTCAAATTAGATATAGCAAATATGCTATTCGATACTTGCGAAGATATTGTTTTAAGAAACAAAGCATCTAATGATTTTAAAAACTTCGAATTTGAAATAATTAGTAATTTCTCTATTACGGCGCCAATTACAATTGATCATTTTGAAGATTCAATAGAGAATAATTTGATTCAAGAATTGTATGATTTTTTATTAAAATACTATGATGATAAAACAAATTCAAATGCAAAATTAGCTTTCTCTGTAATTAAAAATGTATATGAACGCCCAGGAAATAAATTTGAGAGAATTGTTGTTCCATTTTCTGATGGAACAAAATCTATTAATGTAGTCACAAACTTAAAAAAAGCCTATGAATCGTCAGGGCGTGAATTGGTTGATGATTTTGAAAGGAATATCTCCTTAGCTTTTATTGATGATATATGGAAAAATCATCTTAGAAAAATGGATGAATTAAAGCAATCTGTTCAATTAGCTGTCCACGAACAAAAAGATCCACTGTTAATTTATAAGTTTGAATCCTTTCAATTATTCAAAGAAATGATCAACCTATTAAATCGAGATACATTATCTTTTTTAATTAAAGGTAGTCTACCAGCTCAAAATGAATCATCAATTCAAGAGGCAAAAATGACAGCTAACAAACAAAACTATGCAACACAAAAAGATGAAGTTCTAAATACAGATCAAGCTGCTGCACAGAATAGATCTGCTGGAATAAATGCGAGTCCTCAAAAACAACAAATTGAGACAGTAGTCAGACAAAAGCCTAAAATTGGAAGAAACGAAAAGATCACTATAAAAAATGTTATGAATGGAAACTCCAAAACTTTAAAGTACAAACAAGCTGAACCATTGATAATAAAGGGTGAATGGGTAATAGTTGATGATTGATTTTAAATGATTTATTATTTTACAAATTTAAATTAAATATAAATGGAAGCATACGTTAGTGCTCTTTTGATTGCCATACCTAGTTTTACAATCATGGTGATATTAGAAATAGCATATGGACATTTTAAAGGTTTACAAACCTATACTTTTAGCGATACACTTACTAGTTTAACATCAGGAATAACTCAAACTATTAAAAATTCTCTGGGTTTAGTTTTCATTTTAATTTCATACCCATTTTTAGTTGATAAAATAGCAATAATTTTCATTCCAGAAACAATTTGGCTATGGATTATAGCTTTCATTTGCATTGACTTTTCACAATACTGGATTCATCGTTTAAAACATAAAGTAAATATTTTTTGGAACATTCATGTAATTCATCACAGTAGCGAAGAGTTCAACCTTGCTTGTGCACTTAGACAAAGTATTTCTAACCTAATTGGATTTACTGCTTTATTTCTTTTTCCTGCAGCACTAATTGGAATTCCCTATGAAATAATATCTATACTAACCCCACTTCACTTATTTTCGCAGTTTTGGTACCATACAAGACACATAGGTAAATTAGGTTTTTTAGAATATTTAATAGTTACACCATCACAGCATAGAGTTCATCATGCAATAAATCCTGAATATATTGATAAGAATTTATCAGCAATATTTTGTGTCTGGGATAGACTTTTTGGGACATTTCAAGAAGAACTTGAGGATGTTAAACCAGTTTATGGAGTATTGAAACCAGTTCAAACATGGAATCCTCTTTGGATAAATTTTCAACACTTATGGAGGTTAATAAAGGATGCGTTTTACACTAAAGACTGGAAGGCTAGATTTTATATTTGGTTTAAACCCACTGGTTGGAGACCAGAGGACGTTAAAAAGAAATTTCCTATCAAAACAATATCCGATGTATATTCTCAAAAGAAATATAAAACAAGTCAAACTTTTAATAATAAACTCTGGGCTTTATTTCAGTTTATTGGAATAAATTTTATTCTATATTTTTTTCTGAGTTTTTTTCCAGAATTAACTATTGTTAATAGGCTAGAATTAGGCATAATATTAATTGTAAGTATCTTTGGTTTTACATCTGTTATGGATGGACATATATGGTCAAAAACTTTTGAATTGATCAGATGTTCGATCATTATAGGATATTTATTATTACCATCTCAATCAAATTTTTATGGTGGACTATCTTTATTGTTTTTTAATTTTATTATTATCTATTTATTAATTACTCTCGTTAGTATTTTTTTTATTTCTCTTCCTGAAAAAATAATTGATGAAAAAAATTGATTATTTATTAATAGGACCTTCTTTCCCATATAGAGGTGGAATTGCACAAACACAAAACGAATTTGCTTTAAACTTACTAAAACTAGGAAAAAACATCGAGGTCTTTACTTTTAAAAAACTTTATCCAAAGTTTCTTTTTCCTGGGAAAACTCAATTCACCTCTGAAGGAAAACCATCAAACTTAAAAATTAAGATTAACATACACAGTTATAACCCATTTAATTGGATTAAAATTGGAAAGGAAATAAATAAAATTAAACCTAAATATATTATTTTTAGATATTACACACCATTATTAGCTTTGTGTTATGTTAATATCATATCGCATATTAATAAAGATATAAAAAGTATAGCTTTAGTTGATAATTGGACTCCTCACGAACCAAAATTTTACGATAATTTTTTTAACAAACTGTTTTCAAAAAAAATTGATAGCTACATAACATTATCTGATAAACTAGCATTAGAATTGAAAATCAGAACTAAGTCTAGGGTGTTTTCAGGATTTCATCCAATAAGTGAAAACCTTCCCAAAATAATATCTAAGAAAAATGCTAGAAAAAAATTAGGATGGGACCCAGATATTCCTATAGTTTTATTTTATGGATTAATTAGATCATATAAAGGTCTTGATAATCTTTTAAGGGCTTTTGCTAATCCGCCATTGTCTTTGTCAAAAGCAAAGCTTGGAGTTGTTGGAGAATTTTATGAACCAATAGATAAATATCAAAAGCTTATAAAAAAATTAAAATTAGAAAAAAAAATATATCTGATTCCAAATTATGCTAATATGAAATCAACACAACTCTATTTTTCATCGGCTGACGTAATAGCATTAACATACAAATCAGCAACTCAAAGTGGTGTAATACCTTTAGCATACCATTTTTTAACTCCAATTTTAGTTACAGATCTGATCGGTCTTAAAACACCAATTCTAAAAGATAAATCAGGTTTAATTTGTTCACAAAAACCACATGATATTTCGAATAAATTATCAGAAATGTTAATTGAAGATAGAAAAGAGTTTTTTCAAAAGAACATTAAAAAATCTGTTAAAAAATATTCTTGGACCGAATATTCAAAACAAGTAATTAATTTTATTGAAAATAAAAATTGAAATGAAAATAAAAATTTTTCTAATATTAACACTTATAATATTACAATCATGTAAAGGAAAAGAAATTAAAAAAACTACAAAGTATGATAAACCAAAAAATTTAGCTGAACTTCAGGATACTGAAAGAGCATATTTTGCCTCTGGATGTTTTTGGTGTGTTGAAGCAATTTTTGAGAGTGTTAGAGGTGTAAAAGAGGTATATTCAGGGTATTCCGGAGGAATAACAATTAATCCTACATATAATCAAATTGGAACAGGAAAAACAGGACATGCGGAAGCTGTTGAAATTATATATGATCCAAATATTGTCTCATATAAAATACTTGTTGATGTTTTTTTTGGTTCTCACAATCCAACAACAATGAATCAACAAGGGCCAGATAAAGGTTCTCAGTATAGATCTATAGCTTTCTATAATAATGAAAAAGAAAAAGAAATAATTTTAAAAAAAATTCAATTTCTTAAAATTAATAAAATTTTTAATCGTGAAATTGTTACAGAAGTTAAAAAGCTAAATACGTTTTATTATGCTGAAGAATATCATCAAGATTTCGAAAAGCTTAATCCCGACAATCCTTACGTAAAAAACGTATCCATTCCAAGATTAAATAGATTTAAGGAAAAATTTAAAGAAATTCTAAAAAAAGAACACTAGTAATTATTTTTTATACTTATTAAATTATTCCATATAATTAATCCTAAATATCCAAAAAGAGAACCTATTATAGCTCCAGAGATTACATCTAATGGATAATGAACTCCAATATATATTCTGCTATATGCAACTAAAGATGCGAAAATTATCAAATAAACTGATATATATTTTAGCTTTGAAGAGAGGATACCTGAAAATAAAACTGCTAGGGCAAAAGAATTTGAGGCATGTCCAGAAAAATAACCAAAAGCTCCACCACATATCGGCTTGACTAACCTAACTAATCCATAAAGACTTTCTTCATGGCATGGTCTTGGTCTTGAAATTGAATACTTAATCAAATTAGTAAATTGATCTGTAAAAAGAATTAAAATTGAGACAGTTAGAACCAGATAAAAAGAATATTTTAAACTATTATTCTTATAAAAGTATATGACTAGTATCAGATATATGAAAACATTTAAAAATTTATTTGTAATAAAAAGCCAGAATATATCATATCTAGAATCTCCTAAACCATTAAGTACTAGAAAAACTGATTCATCAAGATCCAATAAATTTTCAAACATTATTCAATACTTTTAATTTCTGAATCGTAAAAATTTAAAGCACTCTCAATTAATACCTCTGAACTTAGCTTAATTTCATTTTCATCATCTTTTGAAAATTCTTCAAGCCAGAAAAAATCATCATTTATAACATTCAAAACAAAACTTGGAAACTGTGTGTGAACAATAAATATGTCATTAGGATTTTCTGAATTATCTGCAATTAAAAATTTTGGTAAATTTTCATTATTAAATTTTGACATTTTTAAGAATTAATTTTTTTGTAAGATATTGAAATCGTAGAAATAAAAGAATTGATGAAGATGTTAAACCTGATAAAAGCCCATACCATATTCCATTCACTCCAAAATTTAATTTTACTCCTAATATATAAGAAATAGGCAATCCAATTAAGACATATGAAAAAAAAGCGATTAGAGCTGGTAGATTTACATCCTGAAGACCTCTCAAAGCACCAAGTACAACAGCTTGAAGACCATCGGATATTTGAAAGAAAGCTGATATAATTAATAACCCAGATGAAAGCTTAACTACTTCATAAATATCTTTCAAGTTACTTGAATTCTCAAAATCTAAATAAAGCCATGGAAGTTGATCATTAAATAAAAGAAAAATTACACAAAAGATAAAATCAAAAATAAATATTAATAAAAAAATTGAAATTGCAACTCTCCTTAACTCAATATAATTACTTTTTCCTTTCTGATTACCAACTCTAATCATTGCAGCAACACCAAATCCCATTGCAACCATATAAGTTACAGTTGAAAGATTAAGTGCGATTTGGTTTGCGGCTTGTGGATTTTTACCCAAGAGTCCTGATAACCAAACAGCACAAGTAAAAAATGTAATCTCAAAAAACATTATTGCCGCACTAGGAAAACCTATCTTAAAAATTTTAAAAAAAAGAATCTTATCTAATCCTTTTTCTGTAATATTTCTGACATATGGAGCAAATTTTTTATCAATAAGTATATAAGTTATCATAAATAATAATGCTAAAACTCTTGAAATCAATGTTCCAAGTGCAGCACCTTCGATACCCATAGCAGGAGCTCCCCAATTACCAAAAATCAGCATATAATTTAAAATGATATTAAAAATATTTGCGAGCAAACTAGCGTACATAGATGGCTTAGTGTAAGATAAACCGTCTGAAAATTGTTTAAATGCTTGAAATATTAATAAAGGAATTAAAGATATTGCAACCCAAAACAGGTATTTAAATGCAAGATTAACTACTTCCTTAGGTTGTCCCATTTCATATAAAAAAGGTTGAGTAATTATAAGAAAAATAGATAAAGCTATACCTAAAAAAATACACGAAAGAAATCCATGAATAAGTACTTTTTTTCCTTTTAAAATATTACGCTGACCATCGGCCTCAGCAATTAATGGAGTAATTGCTGTTGAAAAACCTACCCCTACCGACATCGCAACCCAAAAAAAACTATTACCAAGAGATATCGCAGCTAAAGAAGCAGTTCCAAGCTGTCCTACCATGATGTTATCGATTAATTGTACAAATGTATGTCCAAGTAGAGCAGTAATTACAGGTATAGCAAGTTTTAAATTGTATTTAAATTCTTTAGTGTAGGCAGATAAAAAGCCCATAAAAATATTTTTGATAAAAGTACACTTTAAAAACCAAAAGTATCAACTAGGAATATTAAACTAGACATTGTTGCTGCTCCTAACTCAAGCTCTCTTTTATTAATGGCATCAAATGTATCATTCGAAGAATGATGATAATCGAAGTATCTTTGAGAGTCAGGTCTTAATCCTGCTAAAACAGTACCTGAAGGTTTTAAGGGGTTAATATCTGCTCCTCCTCCACCTTTAGAAAATTCACTGATATAATATGGCTCAAAATATTTTTTCCATAATTTAATTTTATTGAAAATAATGTCTGAAGAATTAAACGAAAATCCACGAGGTGTAAAACCTCCTGCATCAGATTCTAGAGCAAAAAGATGAAACTCTCCTTTTATTTGGGTATTTTCAGCATATTTCTTAGCTCCCCTCAAACCATTTTCTTCATTCATGAAGAGAACTACTCTCAATGTATGCTTAGGTTTGATCCCAAGTGATATAAATTGATTTAAAACCTCCATTGACTGAACAACACCCGCACCATCGTCATGTGACCCATCACCAAGATCCCAGGAATCTAAATGCGCACCAACTAAAATAATTTTTTCAGGATAAAGACTACCCTTTATTTCACCAATTACATTATGTGATAGTACATCAGGGTAATTTTGACAATTTTGTTTAATAAAGAATTTAAGTTTAGGATCCAATTTTAACATTGAACTAAGTAAATTAGCACCATTCGTGCTAATTGCTGCAGCAGGAATTCTATTTTTTAATTTCACATTACCATAATACATTGAACCAGTATGAGGAAAATCATCATTTTTTAAATTCATTGACCTAACTAGTACAGCTTTAGCTCCATATTTTATAGCCTCTTCTGCTCCTCTAGTCCTTTGGTCAACGGAACCAGAATATGATGAAAATGTATTAATTAATTTAGGATCCATTGGACGATTAAAAAAAATGATTTTACCTGTTATTATATCACGACCAATTTTCTCTAATTCATCAATAGACTGTATTTCTATAACTTCTGCTCTAATCCCTTTATTTGGAGTAGAGACTGAGCCTCCAAGGGCACAAATAGGAACATTTATTGAATTTCCTGCAGAACTTTCAATGCTAGCATATTCAAAATTTCCCCTAACCCATTTTGGAACCATAACAGGTTCAAGCCAAACACGATCTAATCCAAGATTCTCAAGTTCTTCTTTACTCCAAAAAACTGCTCTCTCGGCATTTAAAGAACCTGAAAGTCTTCCTCCTATTTGGTTTGATAAATGTTCTAGCCAATCATAGCTTTTTCCTTTTGTTAGAGAATGATCATAAAATGACTTAATTTGAGATTCAATATCATCTTTTTTCTGTGAATGACAATATGCAGAAATCAATAACAAAATAAATATGTATCTGTTCATCGTAAAAATTTATTTAGGAGCAAATTGATTAATATTTTCTTTCGTTATTGGGTTGTCTCCCAAAATCATTAATCTTTCAATGACATTTCTTAATTCTCGAATATTTCCTGACCAAGGATAATTTTTAAGTGATTCAATAGCTTTAGAATCAAACTCTTTTAACTCTAATCCTTGATCTTTGGAGAGAACTTTAGTAAAATGTTCAACTAATAAACCAATATCTGATTTACGATCTTTTAATGGGGGAACATTAATTAAAATGACAGCAAGTCTATGAAAAAGATCTTCTCTGAACCTACCATTTTGGATCTCATTTTTTAAATTTTTATTTGTTGCAGCTATTACCCTAACATTAACTGTAATATCTTTGTTTCCTCCAACTCTTTGAATTTTATTTTCCTCAAGTGCTCTCAAAACTTTAGCTTGAGCTGCAAGACTCATATCAGCAATTTCATCTAAAAAAAGTGTACCATTATTAGCAGACTCAAACTTACCTGGTCTATCTTTGACAGCGGAAGTAAAAGCACCTTTTAAATGTCCAAACAACTCACTTTCAATTAATTCTGATGGAATTGCTGCGCAATTAACTTCAATAAATGGTAATTTTGATCTATCACTCTTTTGATGAAGATTATGAGCTACTAACTCTTTTCCTGTACCATTTTCACCAGTTATTAAAACCCTTGCATCAGTAGAGGCAACTTTATCAATTAAGTCATGAATTATTTTTATTTCTTTTGACTCTCCAATAATTTGATATTTTTTTGCAACCTGCCTTTTTAAAATAATATTTTCGTTTACTAAACTCTTATTTTCAAGTGCATGTCTAACAGAATTTAACAATCGATTTAAATCTGGAGGTTTTGATATAAAATCATACGCTCCAAGCTTCATTGCCTCAACAGCTGTTGAAACATTACCATGACCTGTTAACATTATAAAGGGAAGAGACTTATTAGAAACATTTGCATTTTGAAGTACTTCTATACCGTCTAATTTTGGCATTTTAATATCACATAAAATAAGATCATAACTGTCGTTTTGTATCTTTTTTAGTCCTTCTTTACCGTCAAAAGCCTCATGAATTTCATAAGATGAGTCTTCCTCAGATAATATACGGAACAAAACTCTTCTTATAGGTTCTTCATCTTCGATAATTAAAATCTTTGCCATTATTGATATTTATTATTTGTAATTGTAACAGTTCGTTGGGGAAAAGGAATATCTATATTATTTTCTTTAAAAAATTTATTAATTGCAAATCGCAGATCACTTTTCAATTTATGTAAATTAAAACTATTTGACATAGAAAATACTATTGTAAATTTTAATGCATTATCTCCAAAATCTTCAAAAAGAACAAATGGTTTATTCTCTTTATGAATTAAAGGGTGATCTAAAGCTAATTTAATCAGGCTTTTTTGTATAAACTCAACATCTGAATTGTAAGCAACTCCAACCGATACAGACTCTCTAATTAGAGCTCCATTTTCAGTCCAATTATATAAAATTTTTGTTAAAAACATATGATTAGGAATTATCAGAACCTTATTATCTCTTGTCACAGCTCTAGTTGTCCTTAATTTAATGTTTTCAACTTTACCAATCTGACCATCTATTTGAATAATATCTCCAACATGTACCGCTTGGTCAGCGATTATAAAGACTCCAGAAATTATATCCTGAATAAATGTTTGAAGAGCTAAACCAACTCCCACTAATAAAGCTGCTGAAGCAGCATAAAAACCAGTTAAATCAATTCCAAGAGTGTCAATGGTTACCAGTGTGACTACTATATATACAAAGTAATTAAAAAAAGAAAATATACTTTTAAACTTGATCTTAGCTTCATCAGCTAGTGTTTTATGAACTATTTTTTTAATTGCCTTTAATACAAGCCATGTAATAATAAAGGCAAACAAAATTATTAATATAGATCTTGGAGTAATTGAAATAGAATCGCCTAACGGTATCTCAATGTTTAAAAATCTAATTAATGGATTTTGGGAATAATTCATCTTCTAATATAACATAAAATAGAACGAATTTCATTTAATAGAAAGTTTTTAAATCATTTCAGGAATGATTAAACACTTAAGCTAATGACTAAGCAAACATATCCTTAACTTTTTCAAAAAATGATTTGTCAGATTTATCTGGTTTTGGGTCAAAATTATCATCATCCATCATACTTTGAAAAAATTTCTTTTGCTCTCTGTTTAATACTTTTGGAGTCCATACATTGATATGAACTAATAAGTCTCCATTTGAGTAACCATTAATATCTGGAATACCTTTATTTCTTAATCTTAGGGTTTTTCCAGATTGAATTCCAGGATCAAGTTTAACTCGAACTTTTCCATTTAATAATTGGATATCTTTTGAAACTCCAAGGACTGCCTCTGAGATACTCACGTATAAATCTAAGTGAAGATTTTGACCCTCTCTAGTAAAGTTATCGTGATTTTTTTCTTCAATTAAAACTAATAAATCACCTGAAACACCATTAGATAATGCAGCATTTCCCTTACCAGAAACTTTTAACTGCATGCCTTCTTCTACCCCTGCAGGTATTTTTATTGAGACAGTTTCTTCCTCATTTATCATTCCCTGAGAATCAGAACCTGGTGGTCGATTATTAATTGACTGACCAAAACCTCCACATGAATTACACGGAGCAGAAGTTTGCATTCTACCTAAAATGGTATTTGTGATTTTATTTACTTGACCTGAGCCATTACAAACATTACATCTGGTATAAGATAAACCTGGAGCTTGAATTTTTCTTTTAACTTTAACTTTCTTTTCAACACCAGAGATTATTTCCTCTAATGTAAGTGATACTCTTATTCTAAGGTTACTTCCTCTTCTCTGTGTTGATCTTTGTTGAGAGAATCCTCCTCCAAAACCTCCAAATGCTCCTCCAAAAATATCTCCAAATTGACTAAAGATATCATCCATATTCATACCTCCACCTCCAAAACCTCCATTTTCAAAAGCCGCATGTCCATACTGGTCATATTTAGATTTCTTTTCTGGATTTCCTAATATTTCATATGCTTGAGCTGCTTTTTTGAAGTTAGCCTCTGCAGTTTTGTCTCCAGGATTTTTATCAGGATGAAATTCAATTGCTTTCTTTCTATATGCTTTTTTTATTTCGCCAGCAGAAGCTCCCTTTGAAATTCCTAATATATCATAATAATCTTCTTTCATAAACTTTTATTTACCTACAACCACTTTTGGAAACCTAATAATCTTTTCACCTAATTGATATCCTTTTTCAATAACATCAATGATTTTACCTTTTTGATTTTCATCTGGAGCTTTAATTTGAGTGATGGCTTCATGAATTTCAGAATCAAAAACATCACCAATTGAAATTTTTACGTCTGAAAGACCATTTGACTTTAAAATTTCACTCATTTTGTTAAAAATGAGTAAGAGACCCTTAATTTCTTCGGTCTTATTTTTGTCATTGATTTGTGAATTAGCCCTGTCATAATCGTCTAAAATTGGTATTAAGGCTGACATAACTTCTTTATTTGCTGTCTTAAATAATTCAATTCTTTCCCTTGAAGTTCTTTTTTTGTAGTTTTCGAATTCAGCAAAAAGACGTAAATACTTATCTTTTTCTTCTTTTAGTTCAGTTTTAAGTACTGATAAAGGACTACTTGTCTTAGATTTATTTTTTTTCTTTTTTATATCAGAAATTTTTGGTTTAGATTTAATTGTGTCTTTTTTAACCTTGGACTTTGACATTACTATAATTTATAACATTGAATGCAAAGGTATTGCCATTTATTGAAAAATGTCAAAATGTCACCTTATTAGAGTTTCAAATCTCTAATTGCTTGATCAATTTTATTAAATCTAAACTTAAATCCTGTCTCTAAAACTTTTTTAGAACTTACTTTATGACTGTCCAATATTAAATGACTTCTTTCCTTCAAAAATATTTTTAAAATATACTTTGAAATATTAGGTAAAATAATAGGTCTATTAAGCTTTGTTGCTAAAACTTTTATTAGATTATTTTGAGTAACTGGATTTGGAGCAACTGCATTATATACACCAGAAAATTTATTTTCTATACTGTATAGTATTAATTCAGTAAGATCATCAATATGAATCCATGATTGCCACTGATCTCCTGATCCAAAAGCAGAGCCTAAGCCCATTTTAATCGGTAATGTCATTTTTGATAAAACACCTCCATTATCTGATAATACAAGCCCTATTCTTAATTTACATAGTTGATTAGTGTAAACCTCTAACTCATTAAGAGATTTTTCCCATTTTTCAACAACAGCACCAAGAAAACCTTCGTTATTGCATGAGTATGTCTCTTCATATGATAGATACTTTGAACTTGGATAATATCCAATTGCTGAGGCCGATACTAATCCATCAAGCTTATGATTTATATCTACCAAAGAATTATATATGATTTGAGAAGAAAGGATTCTACTTTGAACTATGTTTTTTTTATTTTTAGTTGTCCACGGTTTTGAAATAGATACTCCAGCAAGGTTAATTAAATATGAAACTTCATTAAATGCACTTTGATCTATTTTTCCTTTTTGTGGATTCCAATAAAAACCTTTACACTTTGGAATAGAATTAATTTTTTTTTTATTTGTAGTTAAAAAATTTATGGAGTAATCGTTATGAAGCAACTTTGTTACTAATTTTCTTCCGATTAAACCTGTTGCTCCCGTAATTAGTATTTTCATATTAATAACTAAAATAATATTTTAATTTTTTGTTACACGTAACATTTCTCTTTTTCCAGGTGGACCAGGAATCTTTTTCACTTTATGACCAATATTTTCCATAATTCTTCTAACTCTCCCTTTGGAACAGTAACTAACCCAAATACCATCTTTTTTTAAAAGATCAGTTGATTTCTTCAATATACTTTTACTCCACATCATTGGTTGGGCATGATATGCAAATGCATCATAAAAAATAATATCAAAAGAGTTAATGTAATTTGTATTTAGAAAATCATCTTTGATTTTATATAAATTAAAAAATAAAGATATTTGAATAGTTTTACCCCAATCTGAATGTAGTATATTTAACTCACTTTTAGATAGGGTTTTAAGCTTAACTGAATTAATCTCATGATCAGTCAAAGGATACTTGTCTATTGTGGTATAGGATAACTTTACTTGATTTAATTCTGCAAATCTTTTTGCTAACACCGCATTTAATCCCGTTCCAAATCCCATTTCAAAAACTTTTAATTCCTTCATATTTGGTTTGTTTTTAATCATAAAATCTAGACCTTTTAAAATATATACATACTGTGACTCAGTCAAAGCTCCTTTCTTTGAATGATAAGTTTCATTTAAAACAGAATTGTAAAAAGAATAACTTCCGTCTTCAGTCAATATTTTTTCTAACATTTTGTCAAAAGATATTGGGATTTATTTTTTCTATCATAACTTTAAAATTTAAGAAAAAAATTAGTGATCATCATGTAAAATAAATTAATTTTAGTTAAAATAATTTTCAAAAAACTTTATTGTGGAAATAGAATTAAATAAAGAAACTAAAATTAACCAAATTGACTTCAAAAATTTATCTTTTGGAGAAACTTTTTCTGACCACATGTTTATTTGTGAATATATAGATGGTGAATGGATTGATCCAAAAATTACACCCTACAAACCTATTTTACTTGATCCTTCAGTTAGTGCGCTACATTATGGACAATCTGTTTTTGAAGGAATGAAAGCGTATAAAGATAATAATGGTAAGGTTTGGTTATTTCGGCCAAAAGAAAATTGGGAGCGACTAAATAAATCATGTAAGCGAATGAAAATACCAGAAGTGCCAGAGGAGTATTTTATTAATGGTTTAAAGAAATTAATATCCATTGATTCGAGTTGGGTTCAACCAGGACATGGTAACTCACTCTATATAAGACCATTTGTTTTTGCGAGTCAAGCTACTGTTCAAGCATCTCCGTCAAATGAATATAAATTTATTATAATTTGTTCTCCTGCTAAATCATATTATGACAGTTCCCAATTTAATGTTTTAATAGCTGAAGAATTTAGTAGAGCCGCAGACGGTGGTGTAGGATATGCTAAAGCTGCAGGTAATTATGGAGGCTCATTTTATCCAACATCAATTGCTCAAGAAAAAGGATATCATCAAGTAATTTGGACAGATGCTAATGAGCATAAATATATAGAAGAAGCAGGAACTATGAATGTTTTTGTTCGAATTCAAGACACATTAATTACAGCTCCTATAAATGATAGAATACTAGATGGAATTACACGAAAAAGTGTGATTCAGATCGCAAAGGATCTTGGAATAAAAATAGAAGTTCGTCCAATAAGTATAGATGAATTGGTAAATGCATCAAACAATGGCTCTTTAAAAGAAATTTTTGGAGCAGGAACAGCAGTAGTAATTATTCCAATTACAGGCTTTGGTTATAAAAATTTAGATTATAAAATTGAATCTTTAGAAAATTCCTATGCAGAAAAACTAAAAAAAACAATTACAGATATTCAATATAATATTTCTGATGATCCATATAATTGGAGGATGGAAATATAATCTCTATTCAGTTTTAAATATATTTTTGATATTTGGCTTAAAATAATCTGGTCCTTTTAAAACTTTTCCATCCTTTCTATAAATCGGTTTTCCATCCTTTCCCAGTTTACTCATATTGCTTTTCTGAATTGCATCAAAAACTTCTTCAATTTTATTTTGCAAACCATGAGTCAGAATTGTACCACACAAAATGTATAGCATATCTCCTAGAGCGTCAGCAACCTCAATTAAATCATCATTTTTTGCAGCAATTAAATATTCATCATTTTCCTCTTGCATCAAATCATACCTAAGTTTGATTTTATCTAAGCTCAAATTAGTCGTTGGTTTAGAGGCAACATCAATACTAAATGCATCGTGAAATTTCTTTACAGAATCAATTGGTTTTTGGATCATAGTTTTTTTTTGCAAAATAACACAAAACATTAAAACCCATTATAAATTAATTGGCTTTGATTACTTTAGTAAAAAAAAAAAAATGTTCAGCTTCGGGCAGTCAATATTTGCTATACTTTTTATTATAAGTTTTAGTATCATAATTTTTTATTCCTATAAAATTGATCACAAAAATCAAAGAGATTACTTTAAAGGAAGCTATAAGGTTATTTTATTTATGATAGGACTGCTAATTTCTCTTTTTCTAATTAAGCTATACACTCAAAAATGATTAAAAGGTTAATAGATAATTTAAACTATACTTTTAGGGAGTTTTTAATTGTGTCTTCAGTTATTGTATTAATAACCCTAATTGCAATTAAACAATCAGAGTTTAAAAGCATTGATATTTTTAAAGGTAAGCAATTACACCAAGGAGGATATTATATTGGTAAAATTTTAAAAACCCCAAAAAATATTTTTGATTCAACAATAAAAACTGAATTCAAAAATTTAAATAAAGTTATAGAAGACAATAATTTAATTAAAAATGGATATCCTTTTATTATTTATACCTCAAAAACAAATGAATTCATTCAATATATTGCTGCCATTCCAGTAAATAATTGTGAGAAAATCAAACAACCAGCTAAATATGTTTGTAATTATTTTCCCAAACAGGATGTTTTAACGGTCATTCATAAGGGGTTTCTTCAAGATCGAAACAAAGGATGGGAAATTTTAGAAAATGAAATTGCTAAAAATGAAAAGAAGTTGTTAAATGCTCCATTTGAAGTTTTTTGGAAAGGAATAGAACAAAGTAAAGATTCAACAACATGGCTAACTGGCTTATACTATCCAATAAAATGAATTTAATAAAAGAATTAATATTAGTTTTTATAGGAGGTGGAATAGGATGTTGCTTTCGATTCATTATTAGTAAAATAAATCCAGAAAGCTCAGATGGTTTTCCATGGGGTACATTTATAGTAAACTTATTAGGATGTTTTTTAATTGGATTATTTATGAACTGGGCATTTAAAAATTATAGATCCGAATGGTTATTATTTCTTACAGTTGGAATATGTGGTGGACTAACAACGTTTTCAACATTTAGTCATGAATCTTTATTTATGTTAAAAAATGGAAACTGGTCAATGTTTTTGATCTATTCAATTTCTAGTTTTATAATTGGACTTTTAGTGATCAAGATAGGTTATGATTTTTTTAGATATTAAATAAACTATATCTATACACCCCCCCCTTTTTTTTAACACATATTAATTTTTTTAATCATTTATTTTAATAATACCCTAAAATAATTAGGGTATAAATAAGATATTAATAATAATTAAATGAAAATACCCCTAAATTTTTAGGGGTATTTTATTTTTATAATACTTTTACAATATAAAATCAGATAATTATGAAAAAAATTGAAGCAATAATAAGAAAATCAAAATTCCATGATGTTAAAAAAGCACTTCATGATGTTGAAGTAAACTTCTTTAGTTA